>Ga0210396_10000832_pt1 | contig 35927 bp, 45 predicted proteins | sample IncBWH17OmetaG_FD_155466 | JGI IMG/M metagenome (GOLD analysis project Ga0210396, IMG submission 155466) | Forest soil microbial communities from Barre Woods Harvard Forest LTER site, Petersham, Massachusetts, United States - Inc-BW-H-17-O ...
TCGTGTAGCCGGCCTGCACGTACGCGAGCTCAGCGCCTGCCTGCAACAATTCCCTCGCCAGCCTCACGACCCCTTCGGCGAGGTCACGAGCAAGCCTCATGGTCTCATCTGGATAGCTCATCGATCAAGCATCCTCAGAGCTGCGGTTGTTATCGATAGCCGAGCGATGGATTCGGCGGACCGAGCTCAGCGCCGATCGGATGAGCTAGATAGACGACGCGCTCCTGCGGAACTCGCTTTAGTCAGCCGTTCCGCCGAAATCGCTCCTCATGGAGCCTTCGGATCAGAGGCCACGGAGATTTCGAGAACTTTCCCGCCATCCCCGTTCCTCCGGATACGCGGTAGTTAGACGTCCTGCACACCGCTCGCCTCGCCTCATGTGATGACGGATGGCGCGGTACTGTTTGGCTTGATGGCTGAGCGACCGGCACAGCAATCTGATGACGGGGAGCGCGTGCGGCGGCTGCGGCTGCGGGCGGACGGGCAGCGGCCGCTTGCGGTCAATCTCGAAGAGACGATCTTGCTGACACGCAAGCTGTTCGAGTTGCGTGATGCCGCTCGGCGTGCCCGTTGAGCGCTCCGCTCTTCGATGAGCTACTAGGTCGCCTCGTTCAGGCGGAAGTGCGCTTTGTCATCATCGGTGGGCTGGCGCTAGGGTCGTGGGGGGTCGTACGCGGGACCAAGGACTGCGACATCGTGCCCGACCCGGCGCCGGAGAACCTCGACACGCTTGCTCGCGTTGCGGCCGAGCTGGGGGGTCATGTCCAGCTCGGGGAATCGTTGCTTGGCTCGGAGTATTCCATCGCGTCGCTGCTGCGTGCGGGCGAGCGGGCTCTGATCGCGACACGGCTTGGAGATCTGGACGTGGTCATCATCAACCATCGCCGCAGGTAGGTCGCGTCGTACCCGGTCGCTCTGTCCGGCCCTATTCGATGAGCTGTTCGGCGGCGGCGATCCCACCGGCCGTGAGGAACATCAACACAGCCACGCAGAGCGCGGCGATCGGCGGCGAAAGCGCTCCAAGTTCCTTGAACACCGAACCCAGGCCGCCGAGAAGTTCTTTCACAACGCCGGCTGCTTCACTGAGATTTTTGGCCGCCTGCGGCTGCGCCGTCGCCGCTGCCTCAAGCGCCGTATGCGCGGCTGCGTCTTCCGGGCTGGCGATCACTTTGCGCACCGCATCCTGGTACTGCTCGTTCGTGACCGCAGCGGTAGCGCTGGCGTGTTCGACGTGTTCAAGGGCCACCTTGGCGGCGTCCTTGGCGGCTGCGGGCACGGCCTTGTTCATCGCCCAGTAAGCGAAGCCGATGGTCAGCAAGCCGCCGAAGGCGACGACAAACGCTAGAGCCAGCATCAACACCCCCAATCGTTGTCAGCACTGCCGGCGGCAGTGTATCAGCAGCAGCAACTCGACGAACAAGCTGAACACGTACCCGGGGGCGAAGTAGGCACACACCCGTAGCTTGGCCTCGCCATCGACAACACCGTTTCTTCAAGAGCCACCTACTGGTTGCTTGACACCTAGCCATGCTACGCCTAGCATCACTAGGTATGAAGACAGACGCAGTCAACGGCCAGCTCGACCCCCTGATCCTCGCCACGGTCGCGCAGCAGCCGGCGCACGGCTACGCGATCGTGCAGCGCCTGAGCCTGCGCAGCGGCGGCGCGTTCGAGCTGGCGGAGGGCACGGTCTACCCGGCGCTGCACCGCCTCGAGCGCGACGGCCTGCTCACGAGCGAGTGGTCGCTCGAGAGCGGACGGCGCCGGCGCGTGTACCGGGTGACGCGGGCGGGGCGCTCGCGGCTGCGCGAGCGCCGTCGCGACTGGACGCAGTTCGCGAAGGCGGTCGAGGCGGTGCTGGGGTGAGCTGGCTGCAGCAGCTGACCGACGAGCTGGGCGCGCGCGGGGTGACCGGCGGCGAGCGCCGGCGCATCGTGTTCGAGCTGCAGGACCACATCGCGTGCGAGCCCGGCTGCGAGCAGCGGCTGGGCGACCCGCGCGAGCTGGCGGCGCGCTTCGCCGACGAGCTCGCCACGGACCGCGCGCGCCGGGGCGCGTTCGAGGCGTTCGCCGCGCTCGCGTTCGCTGCGTTGGCGCTGGCGGCATCCCAGGTCGCGATCGGCTGGACGCGCGGCTATCCGGGTTTCGAAAACGGGCACTCGCTGGCGCTGTTCGTGCCGGCGCTGTTGGGCATGTTCGTCGCGCCGCAGGCCGCGCTCGTGGCGGGCACGCTGGCGGCGCTGCGCGCGCTGCGCCGCCGGCACGCGAGCTCGCTGCCGGCCGCCGAGATCGCGCTGATCCGCCGCCGCACGTGGGTCGCCCTGCTGAGTGGCGCGGCGACGATGGCCGGTCTCGAGCTGTACGTCGCGGACTTCTCCTCGGTGCTGCCCGTGTGGTGGCTGGCGCTCGTTGGCGGGATGGCCGCGGCAGCAGGCGTGTCGCTGCTGCTCGCCGGCATCCGGCTGGCAAGCGCGGGCGCGCTCGTGACGCGCGCCGGCGGCCCCGCCGGTGACGTGTTCGACGACCTGCCGCCGCTGCGCTGGCGGTGGCTGCTCGACGGCCCGTGGCGGCTCGGCCTCGGTGCGTCGCTGGGCGTGGCGCTCGCGATGACGCTGTTCGAGTGGCATGCCGAGCGCTCGCTGTTCGAGGGCATCCAGCGCGGCGCCTTCGAGGGCCTTGCCGCGGGTGTCGGCTTTGCGCTGCTGGGGCGCGCGATCGGCGTGGCGCGCGGGCCGGCTGACGCCGAGCGCGCGCCCGTCGAGGAGTAGCCGGCGGGTCGAGAATCGGCTCGGGGATCAGGAGTAGCATGGCCGCGACGGCGCTCTCGATCGATCGCCTCGCGACCACCTCGACTTGGAAAGGGCGGCCATGGGACTCGCGGACAGACTCAAGGACCTGAAGGCGAAGGCCGTGGATGCGACGGCGGAGCGCAGCGACAAGATCCACGAAGCGGTCGAGAAGGTCGCGACCACCGCGGATGAGCGCACCGGCGGCAAGTACCACGACCGCATCCAGAAGGCTGGCGCCAAGGCCGCCGGTCTCGTGGACAGCGTCGCCGCCGGGTCCGAGCAGCAGCCGGCGGGCGCCGCGGAGGGCGCACCCGATGACGGGGCGCAGGCCGGCGACGCGGGCGCTGCGGACGCTGCCGGCGGCACGGACGACGCGAGCGAGACTGACGCAAGCAGCGCCTGAGCGTGGGAGCGCTCGCGCGCCGCTACGGCGCGCCGTCGGCGGCGACCGCGAACACGATGTGCCGTCGCGCGAGGCTGAGGTAGGAGTGCAGTTCGACGGGGCCGCCGTCGAGTGGCGCGACGGTGACGTCGGTGAGCGTGATGAAGTCGCGCTCGGAGGCGTTGAGCACGTCGGATACGCGGCTGCGGTAGCCGTCGCGCGCGAGCGTCAGCAGGCCCTCGATGCGGTGGCGCTCGGTCTCGATCCTGATGCGCTCGGTGCGCAGGTCGATCCCGGTGGGATCGTCCTCGAGCGGCGACTCCTCGTTGCTCATACCGCCATTATCGGCGCTTCGCGTCTCGGGGGCGCGCCGGCTCGGCGGCTCAGCCGCACCTCGGGCGCTGACTCCGGCGCTACAGGACCTGTTCGGGCTCGCGCGCGGGCAGCCCTGCGCGGCTGGTGATCGGCGCGACGATGCGGCCGTGCGTGTTGGAGGGGCGGTTTCGCTCCTCGCGCACGATGTACAGCGGCCGGTGCTTGACCTCGTCGTAGATGCGCCCGACGTACTCGCCGATGACGCCCAGCGCGATCAGCTGGATGCCGCCGAGCAGCAGGATGGCGATTGTGATCGAGCCGAAGCCGGGCAGATAGGAGTCGAAGATCCGCAGCACGATCACCACGGGGATCGCGACGAAGGCGACGCCCGCGGAGAGCATGCCCACATACGTGGCGAGCTGGAGCGGCAGGTGCGAGAAGGAGGCGATGGCGTCGAGCGAGAAGCGCAGCATCTTGCGCAGCGTGTACTTGGTCTCGCCGGCGTGGCGCGCGTCGCGCTGGTATGACACGGCGGTCTGCGTGAAGCCGACCCAGACGGTCATGCCGCGCAGGAAGCGCGAGCGCTCGGTCATCGCCAGCAGCGCGTCCAGCGCGCGGCGGTCGAGCAGCCGGAAGTCGCCGGAGTTGGGCTCGAGGTCGACCTGCGCGAGCTTGTCGAACAGCTTGTAGAACCACGATGCGGTGGCGAGCTTGAACCGGGTCTCGCCCTCGCGCTGCTTGCGCACCGCGTAGACGACGTCGGCGCCCTGGCTCCACTGGGCGATCATGTCGGGGATCAGCTCGGGCGGGTCCTGCAGGTCGGCGTCGATCATCGCGACGACGTCGCCGACGGCGTGCTCGAGGCCGGCGGTGAGCGCGGCTTGGTGGCCGAAGTTGCGCGACAGGTGCACGACGCGCACGCGCGGGTCGGTGGCGGCGATCTCGTCGAGCAGCTCGGGCGTGCGGTCGGCGCTGCCGTCGTTGACGAGGATCAGCTCGAACTCGAAGTCGGCGACGGCCGCGGTGGCGCGCTGGACGAACTCGCGGACGAGCTCCTCCTCGTTGTAGACGGGCGCGACCACGCTGAGCAGGATGGGAGTGCGGGGTTTATCGTTCATGCTGTCCCTGAATGGCCGACGAGCGCACCGATACGCCGCGATCGCTCCCCAGGGTAGCGCGCCTGTCGCGCCACATGAGCGCTCCCGTGGTCGTGCAGTTCGTGAAGTTTGGCATCGTCGGCGTGTCTAACACGCTGCTGACGCTGGTCGTGTACACGGTGCTGCTGAAGGTGTTCGGCGTGTGGTATCTGGCGGCGTCGGCGATCGGCTTCGCGGTGGGCGCCACCAACGGCTTCCTGCTCAACCGTCGCTGGACGTTCCGCGAGCACGTCGGCGACGCGCTCACCCCCGTGCGCTGGGGGGTCGTGCAGGGCGCGGGCCTGGGCGTCGACGAGGCGCTGCTGTACGTGCTGGTGCACGACGGCCATCTGGACAAGCTGCTCGCGCAGGTGTGCGCGACGGCGGTGGTCACGGTGACCACGTTCTTCGTCAACCGCGCGTGGACGTTCCGCGTGCACGCGCCGGTGGCCGCGGACGCGCCGGGGGCGCCGCCGGCGTAGCTCGGCCCGGTTGAAGCTCAGCGGAAGACGGCGAGCAGCGACAGCCCCGCCGGGATCCGCACGCCGCGCCCGATCAGCGCGGCCTCGAGCACGAGCGGGCGCTCGAGCAGCAGGTTGAGCGGTTCGGGCGGTATCCACAGGTCGAGGCTGGTTTCGGTGGTCTTGGCTCTGTTGAAGCGCTCCATCACGCGCAGCACGACCGCGGCGGGCAGCAGCAGCGAGTTGAAGTAGGTGGTGCGCAGCTGGCTCCAGCCGGCCTGCTCGGCGACGCGCTGAAGCGTGCGGCGGGTGTAGCGGCGGTGGTGGTGGTTGATCTCGTCGTGGCCGCTCCACAGCCACTGGTAGGCGGGCACGGTGACCAGCAGCGAGCCGCCGGGGGCGACCGTGCGCCGCAGCTCGCGCAGGGCCGCGAGGTCGTCCTCCAGGTGCTCGATCACGTCGAGGCTGACGGCCAGGTCGAAGCTGTCGTCGGCGAACGGCATCTCGAGCACCGACCCTTCGACGACCTCGCCGACGCCGCGCTGGCGCGCGAGTGCGACGCTGGTGTCCGACAGCTCCACGCCGGTGACGCTGCCGAGGCGCGCGAGCTCGACCATGTTGCGCCCGCTGCCGCAGCCGGCGTCGAGCACGCGCGCGGGCGTGGGCAGCCCGAGCTGCGCGATCGCGCCCGCGAGCACCTTGCGCCGCCCCCGGTACCACCAGTGGCGATCCTCCGCCTGGTGGGTCTGCAGCTCGTAGTCCCTATCCATTCGGCCCCATCTTTTCCTAAAGCGCCCCTGCGCGCTGTGCGCCCGCGACGCGCCGGCGGCTCACGGGGCGTCGCCGGCGGCGCGGATGGCGTACTCCACGGCGGCCGCTTCGCCGCGCCAGACGGCTACGGCGCGGTCGCTGGCGGGGTCGAATGCGACGGTGGGGTCGCTGACGGGCGCGGGCGTCGCGACCTGCTCCGGCTGTCCGAACACGGCGCGTGCCTGGTACGCGTCGTAGCCGCGCGCCGCGAAGATCGCCTGGCGCGCGAGGTCGGGCGGGCCGGCTGCTGTGGGCAGCGGCTCGGTCCACAGCAGCAGCGCGTCGTCGGCGGGGCCGGGCGCGAGGTGCGCCAGCAGCGCGTCGACGCCCGGCGCCGCGATCGTGCTGACGGCGCCGACGCCGTTCAGGTCGACGGACGCGGCGCGCACGACCCAGTGGCCGCTTTCGGAGCCGGCCCACGCGAGCATCACGGTCTCGCTGCTGAGGCGCACGAGGCTGGGCGATGCGGCGGGGGCGGACAGGCCGTCGGGGTCGGTGAAGCGTCCGAGCAGCTGCGGGGTGCGAAAGCGCACGCCGGTGGCGGAGCGGTCGACGTACACGGAGGTCTGGCTGCCGCGCTGCTCGCTCCACGCGACGATCGCGCGCTCGTCGTCGCTGAGCACGGCCGCGATCTGCGCGTGCGAGCCGACGGACGCGAGTCGCTGCGGCGGGCGCGCGGGTCCCCGGTTGGGTATCAGGCGGGTGTAGATGGCGCCGCCCTGCGTCCACGCGGCGAGCACTTCGCTGCGGTAGTCCATCGCCAGCGTGAGCGCTTGCACCGGCGCGCTGCCGGGATCGCGTGCGACGACGTCGCGGTTGAATGCGTGCGCGTAGAAGCGCTCCAGGCGCACGCTCAGGCTCGTGTGCGCGCGTCCCGCCTGCGGGTCGGCGGGCACGGCGGCGAGCGCGAGGTCGCCCAGGTAGCCGGTTGCGAGCGCGGTCGGCGCGGTGGCGTCTGCGAGCGGCTGTAGCGCGGCGAACGGCCCGCCGGCGGCGCCCTGGATCAGCAGTCCGCCCGCTGGCTGGCTGGGCGCGGTGCCCGCGATCACCACCTGGCCGTGGGGCGCGGCGGCGGCGAGTAGCGCGCCGCGCGGCGCGATCGGCTGCCCGGCTGCGGTGCGCGGCGTGGAGGGCGCGAGCGGTTCGTCGCCGGCGCCGAGCGCTGCCACGCGCGCGCCTTCTCCGCCGGGGCAGTGCGAGGAGTCGCTCCATACGATCGCGCCCGCGCCGGTTGCGTGGCTGGGGCTGTCGCTGGGGAACACCACCTGCGCGGCGGGGCCGGCGGGGCAGGGGTTGAGGACGGCGGGCGACGACCACGCGGAGCCGGCTTGCTGTGCGGGCGCGACGTCGGCGCTCAGCGCTGCGCTGGCCGGCTCGCGTGCGAGCCGCGCCGTGAACGCGAGCGCGCCGGCGCCGGCGAGCAGGGCGGCGATGCTCAAGACGCGCGCGGCGCCGCGCGCGCTGGAGAGCGTGGCTGCGAGTCTCGACAAGCTGTGTGGCGGGCGGCGGACGGGTCCCGCGGCGCTCAGGACGCGAGCGCGGAGCGCAGGAAGCTCACGGTGCGCTCCCACGACGTGTCGGCGAGCTCCGCGTTGTAGGTGCCGAGGCGGTTGGTGTCGTTGAAGAACGCGTGCCCGGCGCCGTCGTAGTAGTGGAAGGTGGTCTCGACGCCGGCGTCCTTGAGCTCGGACTCGAGCGCGTGGGAGTGCTCGAGCGGGATGAATTCGTCGGCGGTGCCGAAGTGCCCGAGCACGGGGCCGCTGATGGCGCTGAAGTCGGGCTTGCCGTGGGGCATCACGTAGTAGTAGGTGACGGCGGCTGAGATGTTGGGGCAGGTGGCGGCGGCCCAGATGGCGAGGCCGCCGCCGAGGCAGAAGCCGAGCGCGCCCACGCCGGGGCCCTCGCAGCCGGGCTGCGAGGCGAGGTGGTCGGCGGCGCCGCACATGTCCTTCTCGACGTCGCCCATCGACAGCGCCATCATCTTCTGTTGGGCCTCGCTGGGCTGCGTGGTGGTCTCGCCGCGGTACAGGTCGGGGGCGAGCGCGTAGAAGCCGTCGGCTGCGAGCCGGTCGCAGATCGAGCGGATGTGCTCGTCGAGGCCCCACCACTCCTGCAGCACGATCACGCCGGGTCCGTGCTCGCTGGCGGGGACTGCGAGGTAGCCGGGGGCGCTGGCGGCGCTGGTGGGGAACTCGATGTCGGGCATGGCGTGATGGCTCCTTGGGTCCGTGGTCGGCGACTGGATGGGGCGGCGCAATACTCTCATGCCAACGTATCCGCAGGACGAGGAGAGGCGACGTAAATGGATGCCGTGAACCATGTGTACCGGCTGGCGGCGCGGCCGGTCGGCCTGGCGAAGCCGAGCGACTGGACGTACACGGAGGAGCCGGTGCCCGAGCCGGGGGACGGCGAGGTGCTGGTGAAGGTGCAGTACGTGTCGCTGGATCCGGCGATGCGCGGCTGGATGAACGAGGGTCGCTCCTACATCCCGCCGGTGGGCATCGGCGAGGTGATGCGCGCATTTGCGGTGGGCGAGGTGATCGCGTCCAACGACCCGGACGTGCCGGTGGGCTCGCACGTGGGCGGGCTGCTGGGCGCGCAGGCTTATTCGGCGGTGAACGGCAAAGGCGTGTTCAAGGTGGATCCATCACTGGCGCCGCTGCCGGTGTACCTGAGCACGCTGGGGATGCCGGGCGTGACGGCGTACTTCGGGCTGCTGGACATCGGCCGCCCGCAGGCGGGCGAGACGGTGGTGGTGTCGGGCGCGGCGGGCGCGGTGGGCGGCCTGGTGGGCCAGATCGCGAAGCTCAAGGACTGCCGTGTGGTGGGCATCGCGGGCGGCCCGGAGAAGTGCCGCCACGTGGTCGAGGACCTGGGCTTCGACGCGGCGATCGACTACAAGTCGGAGGATGTGGGCGCGGCGCTGGCGGAGCACTGCGCGAACGGCATCGACGTGTACTTCGACAACGTGGGCGGCGAGATCCTCGACGCGGCGCTGGCGAACCTGGCGCGCGGCGCGCGCGTGGTGATCTGCGGGGCGATCAGCCAGTACAACAGCGCGACGGCGCAGGGTCCGTCGAACTACCTGTCGCTGCTGGTCAACCACGCGAGCATGACGGGCTTCACGATGGGCGACTACATCGCGCGCTACGGCGAGGCGGTGCAGGAGATGGCCGGCTGGCTGGCGTCGGGCAAGCTGAAATCGCGCGAGGACATCGCGGAGGGCCTGGAGAACTTCCCGCAGACGCTGCTGCGCCTGTTCCACGGCGAGAACACGGGCAAGCTGGTGCTGAAGGTCTAGCTGCAGGCGGTCTGGCTACAGCGTGAGCACGTGCGCGGTGGCGGGGTCGATGCGCCCGTCGAGCAGGTCCAGGTAGGCGCTCTGCAGCGCATCGGCGCCGTGGCCGTGGATCACCTGCAGCCAGCCGCACGCCCACTCGACGTAGGGGTGCCAGGCGTCGGCCATGCGCTGCTGCAGCCCGTCGGGGCCCCAGTCGGCGGCGCGCTTGACGACGCGGTCGGGCGCGAAGAAGAACGTGGGGCGCGGGCCGGGCAGCGCGTCGGGTACGGCGCCCATGCGGTCGTGGTGCGTGGCGCCGACGACGGCGGAGTGGGCGAGCTGGTCGCGGAAGTGGCCGTGCACGGTGGCGCGCAGCTCGGCGTCGCCGGCGACGTCCACGTACACGGCGCGCCCGGCGGGCAGCGACTCGAGCTGGTCGTAGGCGAGCACGTGGTCGTACACGCCGAGCGTGCGCGCGAACTCGGCGCTGCGCGTCGATGTGAGCCCGACTACGCCGACGCCGTCGCGCAGCGACAGCAGGTACGCGAGCGCGCTGGCGGTCTTGCTGGAGGCGCTGGACAGCACGATCGTGTTGGCGCCGAAGAAGTCGCTGTCGGCGAGGAAGTCGTCGATCAGATACGCGGTCAGGAACAGCGGGCGCAGCAGCATGTCCTGGTCCTCGTGCGCGGCGTCGTACCACGGGTCGGCGTCGGTGCGGGCGTAGCGGTTGTATGCGCTGGGCAGCGCGGCGCGGTGCGGGGAGGCGTCGGTGAAGCCGCTGGCGCTGACGTGCGCGGGCGTGACGAGCAGCTCGGTGGATGGCGGCAGGTAGCCGAACACGCGCGTGCCGGTGTGGAGCTCGGGCACCGTGCTGGCGCTGACCTCGGCGAAGCCCCACACGGGCATGCGCCCCCAGCCGTCCTCGGCGGGGAAGAAGCCCCAGTAGGACATGGCCTCGCCGAACATCGCGTAGGTGATGTTGTTGGAGGTCAGCCCGAACGCGTCGACGCGCAGCACGGCCTGGCCGGGCGCGGGCTCGAGCGCGGGGCCGTCGGCGAAGCGGCAGTTGTGCAGGTCGTCCTTGGCGAGGAGGAAGTTCATTGGCCGTGCAGGTTATGGGTTTGCCAGTTGCTGGGGCAACGTGCTCGCCAAACGGTGTACCAGCACGCGGTACACTGTGCGAATGCCGCCCGTCACCCCCAGAGTTCAGGTCACGCTCGACTCCGAGCTCGCCGCTGCGGTGGCGGAGTTCGGCGGCAGCGAGCCGCGTTCTCGTGCTGTGCGCGACTTGGCGCTCCGCGGCGCAGAGGCGATCCGCGCGGAGCAGGCCGGGCGGCAAGAGGCGCGTGAGCACCTGCGGCGGATTGCCAGCGGTGAGGACGATCGCTACGACTTTGGCGTCTCGGCGAGCCTTCATGCCGCCCGTTGAGCCATACGGCTCGGGCGAACCGCTCGTATTCGACACCTCGGCGTGGAACCGTCAGCGCGACCCGGTGGTGCTGGCTCGCTGGCTGCTGACCGCGGAGTCGGACCTGTTCGCGGTGTGCCCGGTGGTGGCCCTGGAGCTGCTCGCGAGCGCGCCTGACGAGGAGGCGTTCAAAGACCTCGACGGCACGCTTGCCGCTCTACCGCAGGCGTCCCTGTCAAGGAGTGGCGGTGCGGCGGCGATTGCGGCCTCTCGTGACTTGCGTGGTGAGCGGCGTATCCCCGCGGCTGATTATCTGATCGCTGCCGCAGCGGCGGAGCGCGGCGCGGGGGTGCTTCATTACGACCGTCATTTCGATCCCCTCTGTCGGGCGTTCGGGATCGAGAGTGTGTGGATCGCATCTCCAGGCGAGATCGACTGACGCGGCCTGATCCACTCGGGTCTTCTCAGGTGGCGACCGCCGCGCGGCGCCGCGCGCCGAGCCGCTCCTCGGCGTAGGCGCGCCCTCGCTCGGGATCGCCGGTGGCGAGCGTGGCGATGTCGGCGAGCGTGGCGATCTGGCCGAAGCCTCCCCAGGTGCCGTCGGGAATCTCGGGGGTGAACACCCACACGCGCCCGGGGTCGCGCTCGTAGGCGCCGCCCTCGGCGTCGAGCACGGCCTGGGTGATGTCGCGCACCATCGCCTGGCGGCGTTCGGGCTCGTACTGGCCCTCGGGCACGGAGGCGACGAAGCGGTAGTGCGGCGCGCTGGCGCGCGAGCCGGCGACGTAGACGGCCTCGGGGCGGTGCACGAACAGCCACGCGATCGAGCGCACGCGCGGGTTGGTGGGGTCGGCGCCCTCGTTGACGAGCAGCACGTCGGTGAGGTCGGCGAGCAGCTTGTCCTCGGCCGCGGGGGTGAGGGCGCCGGCGGGGATGTATGCGTCGAGCATTGGCATGACAGGAGGCCTCCGGAGTGGCTTTTTTTATAGGAGTGATGCGTGCGCTGTGACCCTACACGAGTCACTCCTATTACGCAAGCTATGCTGCTACGTATGAAGCGCACGTCGCTGAGCGCGCACCCGTGCTCGATTGCAAGGACGCTGGACGTGGCGGGCGAGTGGTGGACGCCGCTGATCCTGCGCGACGTGGCGTATGGCGTGCGGCGCTTCGGCGAGATCCAGGAGGACCTGGGGATCTCGGCGAACGTGCTGTCGGACCGCCTCGATGCGCTGCTGGCGGAGGGTCTGCTCGAGCGGCGTCTCTACCGGGAGCGCCCGGAGCGCCACGAGTACCGCCTGACGGAGATGGGCGCGGACCTGATCCCGGCGCTGCTGGCGCTGATGCAGTGGGGCGACCGCTGGAAGTGGCCGGACGCGCGCGGCCCGGTGAGCGTGACGCACGAGCAGTGCGGACACGAGGTGCACGTGGAGGTTCGCTGCGAGCACTGTGAGCGGCAGGTCGAGGCGGGCGAGCTGCGGGCGAAGGCGCGAGGCGGCGTGGCGCGGGCGCCCGCGGAGGGCGAGCCGGGCAGCGTCTCGGCGCGGCGGCTGGCATCGGGGGGCGCCGGTGTGACGCTCGAGATTGGGTGAAGGCCCGCGTTCGTCGGGTCGCGGGAACGGGCGATTCCTGCTCTGCGTGCTGCCTGGAACTATTGCGATAGCTCGTTTCAAGATGTAGACTTCGTCGCGTGCTCGGGGGTGGCGGTAGAACGCGCACTGCATTCACGATGCTCGGCACGGGCGTCGTGCTGGGTCTGCTCTGGATCGGCGCCGGTGTGGGGCGCGCCGCCGAAGCGGGTGAAGCGGTGTCGTTCGGCGCGCCCGGCGGGACGGCACTGGCGTCGGCGACGGCGCTGAACAACGAATCGAGCTATCGCGGAACGGTTCACCGCGGCGGAGCCCTCTGGTACAAGTTCGCTTCGCAAGGCGCCGAACGCGTGCTTGTGAACGTGTGGGGCAGGACGCGGACGTGTCCGGTGCGGGCGACGGTGCTGAATGCGCGTCGGCGCGTTTTGGGGGAACTCATCTCATCCAGTGCCGAAATCCTGCCGTTTGCGGCGCCGCTGCCAGCACGTCCCTATGCCGGCGCCTACTACCTGCGAATCGACGAGGACCCATACCGCGCCTGTGCGACCGGGAGCTACGTCCTCGAAATGGTCGAACCGCAGCAGCCGTCGCCGGCGCCGCCGGCGTTTGCGCCCGCGCCGGAAGCGGCGCAGCCGGAGATGACGGCGCCGTCAACGAAGGTAGGCTCGATCATCCCACGGCGCTGCAGCATCGCCCTGTACACGCTCAGCCGGGCGACGGTGGTCCTCGAACGGGAGCGCTGGCTGGTCCGGCGCCACCGGGCAGGCATCGCATCGCTGCGAAGCGCGGAAGCGCGGAGGCTCCAGGCGCGGCGCCGCGAGCGAGCGATCTGCGAAGTCGACTGATGTCGCGCCTGCCTGAAGGCGTTGTCGTGGCGATCATCGCGGCGGTTTCCGCTTTGGCGGGCACAGTTGTGGGCGCCGCGGTGAGTTACGTTGGAAATCAGCGTCTTCAGGAACGCGAGGTCGCCCAGGAAGAAGCGCGACAGACGACGGCTGCGCGGGCCGTGGCCCGCATACTGAGCTCGGAGTACCTGGCCGAGTATTTGCGGGTGCGCGGCATGCTGGCTGAACGTGAATACGACCCGACGGCATACCGCGAGCGATCGTTTATCAGTCACGTTGGACTGGAAGACCGCAAGCTCCTGGCGGGCCGACTGACCGAGAACGCCTGGATGGCGGTGTCGGGCGCGTCGCGGGCCGTCGAAGAAGTCGAGGGGGATCTGGAAGATCATCGCGGCGAGGGTCGCGTCGGCGAAGAAGAAGAGGCGACCCTTGCGCGAGCGCGAACGGATTGCCTGGCTGCATACGAGGCGCTCACCCCGCTTGCCAACGGGAAGGCCGTTACCTGATCGCTGGCACGGACGCAGCGGCTCGCCATCATTCACCCTCGTGGTGCTAGCGTTGGCAAGGTGATCATCTCCACAATGAACGATCTCCCCGGCTATGAGATCGAGGAGGTCTTCGGCGAGGTGTTCGGGCTGACGGTCCGCTCGCGCAACCTCGGCTCGCAGATCGGCGCCAGCCTGAAGGCGCTCGTGGGCGGCGAGCTGAAGGGAATGACGAAGATGCTCGCGGCGGGTCGCCAGGATGCGACGGACAGGCTGGTGGAGGAAGCGGAGTCGAAAGGGGCGAACGCGATCGTCGCGTTCCGCTTCGACACCTCGGAGCTGGGCTCGGTGTGGACGGAGATCTGCGCGTACGGGACGGCTGTGAGCGCGCGGAAGCGCTGACGGACGGGTCCGGGCGATTTGCGGCAGTCAGAGCTGCAGCGGCTTGCCGAGGGCGAGCGCGTCGTCGTCGTTGCGACGCTTTAGCCACCGGAACCACAGGCGCTCGGGCCTGTGCGCGAGCTACGGCGCGGGATTCTTGACGGCGAGCAATGCGCCGGCGCCGATCGGCACGAGCACGTCGGTGACGCGGTGGTCGTGCTCGACCAGCTCGCGGAATGCGGCGACCTCGTCGGCGTGTGAGATGGCGTTGTCCACCATGAGCATCCCGCCGACGCTGAGTGTGCGCACGAGGTCGGGCCAGTAGCCGGCGTATTCGGGCCGCTCGGCGTCGAGGAAGATGAGCTCCCAGGCCGCGTCGGGAGATTCGGCGAGATACGCTCCGGCATCCACGACGCGCAGCTCGGCGAACGCGTCGAGCCCGGCGCGCCGCAGGTTTTCAGCCGCCTGCGCCGACCGCGCGGGATCGATCTCGACGCTCGTGAGCGTGCCGCCGCATGCCTTGGCGGCGTCGGCCAGCCAGATGGTGGAGTACCCGTTTGACGTGCCCAGCTCGAGTACGCGCGCGGCCGTGGTCCCCCGTGCGATGCCGCGCACGAGCACGGCGAGCAGGCGGGCGGTGTCGGGCTCGAGATTGCGCAGCCGTTCGAGCCGATCCTCTCTGCCGGCGTCGAACTCGCGGCCGCTGCGATACAGCTCCTCGAGCAGGCGTTCCAGATCTACGTCCATCGCGTGAGCACCTCGTAGTAACCATACGTGGCGTAGGGCTGGAAGTTGGCGGCGAGGTAGCGGTCGAGGATGTGAACGCCGCTGGAGCGCCCGGCGCCGTTTGGTTCGGGTTGGGAAGCGGCGGGATCGAGCCAGCGCACGACCACGCGCGTGTGACTGCGCTGCAGCGAGCTGACGATTTCGCGCTGCACGGGCGCGGTGGTGACGACGCCGGGCTGTATGACGTCGTAGCGGGTGGGGTTGGGGTGCCCGAGGATGATGTACAGCAGCGGGTCGCCGATGCGCACGAGGTCGAAGCGCGGGTTGGCGACGAAGATGGGTTCCCCGGGCGCGGTCAGCCGGTTGACGGTGGCGAGCAGCTGCCCCAGCGCGCGCGCGTCGGCGGGCGAGGTCTGCACGCCGCCGCCGGCGGGTCCGGGCACGGCCGCCTCCGCGGGCGGGTGAAGCGCTTCCCAGCCGCGCTGCTGCAGGCCGTACAGGGCGATCAATGCGAGCGCGCCGATCAGCGCGACGCGCAGCGCTGCCCGCCGCTCGACGGCGGCGGCGCAGGCGAGCATCACGGCGAGCACGGCGGACAGCGGCAGCAGGTGGTATTCGTCGGTGCGGCCGAGCAGGTAGCCGACGCTGACGAGCGCGAGCGGCGCCATGATGAGGCCGTTGCGGCGTGTCGTTTTGCGTGTGCGCACAGCTTCGGCGAGCGCTGCGAGCACCCACAGGCCGGCGCTGAGGAGCAGGATCAGCGGGAAGTAGAAGTCGAGCAGCGCTCTGGGCGCGAACGAACCGTGGTAGCGGATCGGGAACGGCAGGTGCTGCAGATGCTGGATCCCGAGAAACCCGATCGTGTCGTGCCACATGGCGCTGGGGTCGGCCGCGAAGAAGGGCACGAGCGTGACCGCTGCTGCTGCGGTCGCCATGAGAGCTGCGCGAATCCGCGCCTGCGCGGGCACGCACATGACGACGCCGAGCGCGGCGGCGGCGCCGATCTCGAGCCGGAAGAACACGGCGAGGCCGGCGAGCGCGCCGGCGAGCAGCGGCCGTCGCGGCGCGGCGACCAGCGCGGCGAGAGCGAGCATGAGGGCGGTCGGGTTGGGTCCGGGCACGGCGGGCCACGCCATGGCGCCGGCGACGGCCACGCACACGAGCAGCGCTAGCCGCTCAGACGAGGTGAGCGTTCGCGCGAGGCGATAGGCGAGCAGCGCGGCGGTCGCGTCGACGGCGACCCGCAGGATGCGCCAGCTGAGCAGCGATGCGCCGAACAGCTTGTCGAGCAGGGCGAGCACGACGGCCTGGCCGGGCGGGTAGTTCATCCAGAAGTCCCTGTACGGCAGCTGGCCCGAGGCGATGCGCGCTCCGGCCTGCAGCATGAGCCCGTCGTCGTGAGGGTCATAGCCGCGCAGCAGCGTGAAGCCGGCGAGGAGCGCCGCCAGCCCGAACAGCGCCAGCTGGCGCACGTGTGAGGGTGCTTGCATGCGCTTAATCCAACACGACGAGCGGTGGGTCCGTCTGCCCCCATGGGTTGATGGCGTGCAGGTGAGGCGGTTCAGCGCGCTCGTGCACGCGAGAGTGCGTGGTGGCCTTACGGACGCGCGGCTGCCTTCGCCGCTTCACGCCTAGCGATCGCAGTTCTGACGCCACCAGCTTGTGCGAACGTGTGCACGATGCTCACCAGCCACAAGACACCGACCAGAACTTCTTGCGTACCGAGCTGCGACGATTCTCGTTGGGCCTTTGACGAGATGAGCGCCCCTCCGATCACCCCAACTGCGAACACCGCCCAATAGCACACAGCCCAGGCGAGATAAGTTGCGGACCGGGCCTTGGCGGCCGCGTACGTCCAGCTCACTGGCGGGCCAACCACGGGCACCACAGCAGGGACGAACCAGAGGCGTCCTGCCCATGTCGCCGGCCGCGGCTGCGCGGGTGCACTGGTAGCCGGTTTCTTATTCTGTGGCGACCCGGCCGTGCCCTTGGCCGCATTGGTCGGCGGTTTCTGTTTGGGAGGCGCCGGCTGCAGCGGCGGTTCGGGCCTACGGGGGGGCGTCGGAGGCAGGCCTCCGCCAAGCCGCGTGACCCCGGCCGCGGCCTCGCCACGCCGCCGTTTGCGCTCTCGCTCGCGCTCCTCCCGGGCGGCGGCCTTGGTGCGGTCGAGCTCACACCACGGACAAGCACCCAAATGCCCCGGATATGCGTGACGGTGCTTGTGGATCGCGCACTCGGTGAGCGTGTCGCGCATGCTCGCGAGCGACTCCTGCCATTCACGCGCGCTCGGCCGTTTGGTCGGATCGTCGGCGCCATCCCTGAACGCGCGCACGCAGAGGGCCTGAATGTCAGAGGGCAACAGATGGAACGGAGGAACGCCGGGGCCTGGCTGGATGCGCGCGTCGGAGTAGTGGAACGCGCCCTGTCGGACCTTCGCCTCCTCCGTGAGTTCACGGCCTTCGCCCACCCACCTGCCTGAGTATGGAGACCAGCCCTCCATGAGCAGTCGATACACGTGTTTAGCCAAGAGGTAGTCGTCGCTACTACACTCGCGAATGGTGACCCTCAGGTCGCGGCCCATCAGCTCGGGCGCCATTTCATCGGGCATCTGTACGGGGCAGACGAACGTAGCTCCGTCGGGCGCAGATACTTGGAAGGAGTCGCAGTCGATGACTGTGATCAACGTGTGATCGTTGACAAGGACGTTCGCGGTGTTGAGGTCTCCAACTACGTAGCCGCGATCGTGGATCCCGTCGATTGCGCTGGTCAGATTGGTGGCGACTTGAAGCAGGTGCTTCCAGGTGAACCCGGAGAACAACGCAGGCACCGCCTTCTTCGCTTGTTCGGTGCGCCGCATTCGGTCTGATGGCGTTTGGACGCGTTGGAGTTCTACCGCGTGGGCCGTATCGATCTCGCGCATCAGGAATCCGCATGTGGCACCGTGATCGTCCAAAGCGAGCTGCTCTGGCCAGGCGATCGACACGTGACCTCTTGCGTGGAGGGTGGGGTCGCGTGGTGGTCGTGCCAGCATGGCTTTGAGCTTGGCGTCAACGTCGGCCCCGCGCTCTGCGAGGACAGCCTCCGTGTACTCCTTGAGAACGTAGCCGCGGGGCTCGCTCAGCCGGTACACGACCGACTCGCCGCCCTGCCTGAAGCGCTCGCTGACGACGAGTCGGCCGCCGCCGCTGAGCTCCCTGGTCCTGATCGTGGTCGCGTGTGCGCTGGTCACTTGCTCTCTCGTCCCTCGCGCACGCCCACAACGAGCGTGGTGTCGTCGCGCTCACCGAGGCGTTCCAAGAACTGGGTGAGGCCGGCCGCGTTGCCCCCGCGCTTGAGGTAGTCGAATAGATCGTCGAAGAACGGCTGGTACGGGGCGCCGGTATACGCGTGCGTCGTGGCCAGGCCGGCCAGCCCATCTGAGGATAGGCAGAACGCGTCGACGTCCCCGCGGGCGTACAGCCGAAGGCCCACTTGGGGGAGCCGCGTGCCTTCGTCGATGAAGACGGCCTCATTCGCATATTGACCCCGCTGGGGCGGGAACGGGGCGTGGAGCGCGTCGCCCTGCTTGACACATATGACGCCATCGCCGATCGCGGCAAACGCGATCCCCGCCGGAGTCTCAATGCACAAGCTGAGCGTCGTGGCGAACAGGGCCGGGGGGGCGGCCGAAGCCTTCGCAAGCCGGAGGACTGCGCCGCGCGCTGCTCCCATGCAACGTCGTGCCAGTGCACGGGGGTCCTCCAATAGCTTGCCTTGAGAGCTCTCCGCCCGGCTTGCGCGTCGTGCGCGCTCGATTGCGGCGTCGACGGCCTCGGCGGCGCCCTCCTGGGCCCGGCTTCGCGAGCCGGCGCCGTCGGCGCATGCAGCCACCATCATCTGAGGGCTCTGCCAGACGCCGGCGGCATCTTGACAGGGGCGACCTGCGTCGGCATGTTCGCTGCCCCGCACCGCGACAGCATTCAAACGCCAGCGAGCGGTGTCTGGCTCTTCAGGCACGAAACCACTCTGCGGGCGGCGGCGCAAGCGGCGTCTGTTCCCCAGCGTCGCCTCCCTCGGCACGCTCCTGGTCGCTGGATGCGTAGTTGGCGCCGTCCGACACCTTTTTCAGGTTTGTGGATACCCATTCGAAGAACTCACGCAGGTTGGCTGTCTTCAGTCGCAGCGGAGGCCGGTCGGACGTCCTTCTGAGGAACTCGAAGTCGGTCTTGTCCCCGACGCCGACGGGAAATACGGTAACTCGCTTTTCGGCCTGCCAGCGTTGTAGTCGCTCAAGCGCGGCCGCGGTGACGTCAGGCAGATCCGTTGGCCTGCCATCGGTCATAATGATCAGCCACGGCATATAGAAGTTGATCCCGAGGCTGATGTATTCGCGCTTTCGATCGTCGAATTTGTCGAGCGCCGCCAGGATTGCGCCGCTGAGCGGTGTGCCGCCTCCGGCGGTGAGCGTGGACGGTGTGAAGTCACCGGCTTCCGAGAACTCATGCTCGACGGTGACCTGACCGCCGAAACTGATGACCGCCAGCTCCACGCGATTCTGGGCCTTGGTGTCTTCGCGAAGGTCGTTGACGAAACGAACGAGCCCCTCATTGAGCTCGTCGATCGGAGGCTGCGCTTTGGGTTCATTCATCGAATCGGAAGTATCGAGCAGGAGGATGCACATTGCGCGCGGCTCGGGATTGTCTTCGTTGAGCCGAGGATTGAAGATCTCAAGAGCGGTTCCCGGTCCGGTGGGGTCGTTGTCAGCCAAAGTGGGGCTCCTTACGTGATTGATAGGTCGACAAGCAACGGCTTGGATGTGATCGCAAGCTCACCAGCGTTGATGTGAGCAATTGCGCACCGGCGACCGAAGGGCGGGTACTTGATCTCGCGTTCCGCGAGGACGTCTTGGAGGTCAGTGCGCTCGCTCCTGTTAAAGGTCCCGAGCGGCGTTCCCCCTTCGGTGCGGCCAACGTCGATAACGTGGACGCGGTGCTTTCCCAGTCTCTCCATGAAGAACTTGACGCTGGTCGAGTGGGCGCCGGCGATGGATACGTAGGTGGCGCAGTTCGCGAGGATGGCAGCGCGCTCGTTCTCGTCGCGAAATTGGCCCACATCCTGGGCGGCGAGCACGACGGATACGCCGGCCGAGCGCGAAACGGAGAGGACCTCCTCGAAGTCGAAGCGGTCGACGATGCGGGGGGCCTCGTCGATTACGAGGAAGACGTGCCGACCGGGATTGGCGAGGCGCGAGTACAGCCGCCTGACGAAGAGGTTGAGGAAGATCGTCGACAAGAACCTTGCTTTCTTGCCGCCGTGAAGCGGCGCACCCACTACGAGCAGATGCGGACTGGCGAACAGGAGGTCCATATCGAGCGCGGGATGGGTGGACGACGGCGTGGATACTTGGTCGACAGCAGGCGAGTTGAGCTCGGCAAGGGCGGTGGCGACCCCGGCGGCTGCCTTTTTGTAGTCGACTGCATCGAGCCCGGCGACGGTTGCGAGAATGTCGCTCGCGCCGGGAGCCTGCGGGTTGGCGAGTGCCGTGCCCACCAGCAGTTCTTGATCGATGACCACTTCACCCAGGTGGGAGGGTCGCGCACGGCCTGGGAAGATCTGCGTCGTGGCAAGCTGGAGCACGCCCCGCATGAGCTGCCAGTCGCGACGGTAGAAGAAGGGGTCGGCGCTTGACTGCTTGGCCTCGCGGCCCAGGATCGCCTCGACGATGGCATCGACGTGCTCAGGCGTGGTGGCTTCCTGTAGCCATGGCCACACCACGGAATGTGACAGCGCGGTGTAGTCCCACTTGCCGACGGGGACGCCCATCTCTCCGTCTCGCTTCGCATAGCCGAGCACCGTCTCGAGGAGGTCGCCCTTGACGTCGAGCGCGACGACGCTGTTGCCGCCGCGCAGAGCCGACACGATCCAAGGGACCAGGATGCTCGTCGTCTTGCCAGTCCCGGACGGACCGATGACGGCCGCGTGACGGCGCAGCACGTCGAGCGGCAAGGCCACCGGAACTTCGTGTTGGTTGCTCTTGGGGTTGAGCAGCCGCCCCAGGCGGAACGAGTCTGCGCCGAGGTGGCGTGCATCGAGCTCTTCGATCTCACGCGCCGTCGCGATGCCCCGATAGTCATAGAAATCGTCGACGACTCCTGGGAGCGGCGCGCGGTCGCCGGGAGCGAGCACTCCCACCGATCCGGGGGGCGCCGGTTGCCGTCGATCTCCAAGAAGCTCTTGAATCAGCCGGAGGGGCATCGGGGTCCTCGCTGCGGGGTGGGTGCTAGCCTCAAGCCAAGGTGAGTAGGCGTCCTGATCGCGCACGGCACGACCCCGGCGAGCGTCTGACCGGGGCTCAGCGGGCGCGCGGGTTTGTGGAGGCCGCGCTCGAGAACCTTGACCACTACACCGATAGCACGCCGCTGACCGACATGACGCCGCCGCTTGCACACGAGGCGATCGTCGCAGCGCGGACGAGCTACGAGCATCGCGGCGCCCTCACGGACAGGGTTCGGGCGGGCGCCAACGAGGTGCGGGACCGCGGTGGCGAGGTCGCGAAGGGCATGATGGCGTCTCAGGCGCGCAGCGAGATAGACCCGATCGAGCGAGGCAGAGCCGAGGCGGCCTTTACCCGCGACGTCAGACAGAAGGAGCGGGCGCAGGAGCGGGGGACGCGGAGCGATGGCGGGCGAGGCCAGCCGCGACATCGCGACGATCGCGACCGCTGAGGAACAGCACTTATGCGTCATCTTCAGAGTGTCAAGGAAGGTGGAGCCGGTGGCGGTGGCAGACTCGATGTACAACCTACCGGTATGCCGGGCGTCGCTGTGCATGTGCAAGCAGATCGCTAGCTATACGCTAGCATCGCTTCTATGTCCACGCTGTACCTCCGGAACGTCCCGCCCGATCTAGACGCCGCTCTCACAGCAGACGCGCGCGCGAACGGCGTGTCGAAGAATCGGCGCGCGATCGAGGCGCTGCAACGCGGCCTTGGGCTCGACCAGGTCAAGCGTTCGGAACTGGTCGCGCATATAAAGAGGAGCCGTCCGTCCGTGAAGGCGGATGTCGCCAAGCTCATTCGCGAGGAGCGATCTGGCCGAGACTTCTGAGGCCGCGTTGGTTGTAGCCGATGCCTCCGTGCTCGTCGAGCTAGTGATCGACGGGCGCCACCGCGCCGGAGCAGAAGCACTCCTCGAGCGTTACGCCGACCCGCAAACGCGGCTCACATTTGTCTCAGCCGCCCACGGTCTGATCGAGGCTGCGAGCGCGCTGCGAAGGCTGGTCCGGCAACGCGCCGTCGCGGCCTCGGATGGCGCGGCTGCCGTTCGATGGCTGGGCGAGCTTGACATCGTGCTGGACGCGACCGCGCCACGGCTGCCGCGCATCTGGGCGCTTCGTGATCGCATGAGCGCCTACGACGCAGCCTACGCGGCTGCGGCCGAGGCGATCGAAGCCCCACTTCTGACCGCCGATAGCCGTCTCTTGCGAGCATGCCAGCGTGAGGGCATAGAGGCGGGGCACATCGACGAGTTGGCTTCTGGCGCCTGATCGAGCTCTCGGCTCGTTGCGGGCGAGGCAGGCCGCGTGCGGCGGCCGTCATCCGCCGTCACTCGTGCGCCCCGGCAATGGAACTGCGGTCCGCGGCGACACCCGCTGGGCCGTCACGCACCACCAACGGCACGACGCCGATGGCGGCGACGACCAACCCGGCGGCGATCCAGAACGCGAGTTGATACCCGCCGGTGAGCGCCGCGGCAGTGGAGTGCCCCTGAGCAATGAGATGCCCGCTACGCGAAGTGGAAAGCGTGGCGAGCACGGCCAACCCGAGCGCCCCACCAACCTGCGCGGTTGTATTGACCAGCCCAGAAGCAAGCCCTGCGTCCTCCGGCCCGGCCCCGGACATGGCGACGTTCATGAGCGCGGGGAAGCACACGCCGGCGCCGATGCCGAGCAGCAGCATGGACGGCATGACGTGCACGACGTAGCTCCCGTGCACAGGCGCCTGCGCGAATAGCACGAGCGCGAGCATGATGAGCGCGAGTCCGGGCACGAGCAGCCGCCGCGCGCCGAAGCGCGTGACGAGCTGCTCGGAGTAGCGGATGGAGAGCGTGCCCATGGCGAGCGTGACGGGCAGGAACGCGAGCCCGATCTGCAGCGCGTCGTAGCGGAGCACGCGGCGCAGGTACAGGGCGCCGAGGAAGAACACGCCGAACATGCCGGCGACGGACAGCACCTGGATGAGGTTGGCGGAGGCGATGTTGCGCGAGCGGAAGATGCGCAGCGGCACGAGCGGCTTGGCGGCGGTGGCCTCGCGTGCGAGGAAGCCGAGCAGCAGCGCGAGCGAGGCGCCGCCCAGCGCGAGCGTGCGTGTGGCGCCCCAGCCGTCCTGGGCGGCGGGGCTGACGATGGTGTAGACGCCGAGCATGAGCGCGGCGGTGATGAGGATGGCGCCGGGCACGTCGGCGCCCTGGCTGAGGCCGATGCCGGGGTCGTGCTGGAGCAGGCGCGTGGCGTACACGGCGGTGGCGATGCCGATGGGGATGTTGATGAAGAAGATCCAGTGCCAGTCGATGGACTGGGTGATGACGCCGCCGGCGAGCAGGCCGACGGAGCCGCCGGCGGAGGCGACGAACGCGTACACGCCGATGGCCTTGGCCTGCTCGCGCGGCTCAGGGAACATGGTGACGATCATGCCGAGGATCACGGCGGAGGTCATGGCGCCGCCGATGCCCTGCACGAAGCGCGCGCCGATGAGCAGCGACTGGCTGCTGGCGAGCCCGCAGGCGAGCGACGCGGTGGTGAACAGGCCGATGCCGGCGAGGAAGATGCGCCGGCGGCCGACGAGGTCGCCGAAGCGCCCTGCGAGCAGCAGCAGCCCGCCGAAGGCGATGAGGTACGCGTTGACGACCCAGGCGAGGCTTGAGGTGGAGAAGCGCAGGTCGTCCTGGATTGACGGCAGCGCGACGTTGACGACGGTGACGTCGAGCACGATCATGAGCATGCCGACGCACAGCACGTACAGCGCGATCCAGCGTGAGCGGTCCTCGGCGGCGGCGCTCATGCCGTCTCCGATGCGGCCTGCAGTGTCACCCCGAGCGCGTCGAGCAGCTCGCGCGTGCCGTGCTCGCGCGCGGCGGGCGTGTCGAGCCCGTCGAGGAACACGCCCTGCTCGGTGAGCGTGAGCGTGGTGTGGCCGTCGCCGGCGGCCTGCAGCTCGACGGTGGCGACGGACACGGACATGCGCTGCTCGTTGAGGAACATCTCGTAGGTGTGCACGAAGCGCTGAGGCTCGACGATGTCGCGGTAGCACGAGTCGAACAGGTAGAGCGCGCCGTCGGGCGTGCGCACGCTCATGCGCTCGCGCCCGCCGACGCGGAACTCCATGTGGTGCTCGCCCTTGAGCTCCTTGGGGCCGAACCACTGCAGCTTCTTGTGCGGGTCCGCCCATGCGCTCCACACGCGCGCGGGCGAGGCGGGGTAGGTGCGCTCGATGACGAACGTGGCGTGTTGTGCGGATCTGTCGCTCACTGTTTGCTCCCTTGCTTTGGTTGTTGTAGCTGGTCGGCGTCGTGCTCGTCGGCGAGGAACTGGCCGAGTCTGTCGAGTCTTTCCTCCCAGACCGTGCGCCGCTCGGAGATCCATCGCTCGGCGGCGCGCAGCGCGGCGGGCTCCACCGCGCACGTGCGCACGCGCCCGAGCTTGTGCGAGCGCACGAGGCCGCTTCCTTCGAGCACGTGCAGGTGCTGCACGACGGCGGGCAGTGACATGGCGAAAGGCCGCGCGAGCTCGCTGACGGACGCGGGCCCGAGCGTGAGACGGTCGACGATGGCGCGCCTGCTGGGGTCGGCGAGCGCTTGGAACAGCAGGTCGACGTGGCGGTCGGCGGTCTCGTCGCTGGGCTCGTAATACTTAAGCACTGACTTAAGTATTAGCACATGCGTGATCGCGGCGGCTGGTGGACGGCGCGCTGGTGTTCGACTCGATCGACTCGAGCGTGTGATACTTGCGGGCGTGGAGGCGGGAGCGGAGCAGACGGGGACTGGGTCGGCGGCGGCTGGGAAGCCGACGTTGTACGTGTGCCACGGCGACGACGGCGGCCCGCGCATGCACCCGTGCAGGCGCGTGCAGGAGGCGCTGCGCGCGGCGAACGTGGACTACACGAAGGTGATTGCGGCGCACGGCAACCCGATCCCGTTCCTGCGCAAAGGCTCGCGCGAGGAGCTGCGCGAGGCGACGGGCCAGGCGAAGCTGCCGGCGCTGAAGCTGGCGGACGGGACGGTGCTGACGCCGTCGCGCGCGATCCTGGCGTGGGTGGCGGAACAGCGGTAACGCTAGCCGGGGCTGATCAATCTTGCGCCGGGGATGTGGGTTGCGACGCGACGCGGGTCTCGGGTGAGCAGCGGGCGCGCGGTAACGGCGGCGTGTGCGCCGATCAGGAAGTCGGGGAGGACGGCTCCTCGCGTGCCTCCTGCGCGACGGTACTGAGCGTGGGCATGGCCGGCGAGGAACGCTGCGTCGAGGGGGATCTCCTCGATGACGGCCATCGATGGCAATGCCGCGCGCATCGCCTCGATACGGGAGAATCGCGGTGCGATCTCTGCAAGCACGACAGCGTTGACGATGATGGCGCCCCGTTGAGCCGCGCGGGTGAGCTGGGCCTGCGACCAGTCCAGCCACTGTGGATCCTCGGTGAAGACGTCGAGCAGCACGCTGCTGTCGACGAATACCCCGGGAGAGGGGTTCACCGACGAGTCAGTGCCAGGATCTCGTCGGTGGTCAGCGCGACGTCGCCGGCGCCTCTCATCTGGGCCACCTCTCGGGCTGCGCGGTCTCGATCCACGAGCATCCGTGCGCCCTGCTCGTCGACCTCGAACTCGACGTCGCTGCCCGGATGGATACCAAGCGCCCTCCGAACCTCGAGCGGAATCGTCACCTGCCCCTTCTGAGTCACGCGCATGGTGTAAGACTAGCAAGTAAGACCTGCTTCTCATGAGCCTGTGACGACGCCCGTGACGCGTTGACTCACCGCTCCCCGTCGTAGTAGTCCACGGCCCCGTCCTGCCGCCGCAGCATCACGTGGTCGTCGGGGTTGCCGGGCCACACGCCGATCTTGTCGCTGTCGGGATACACGGCGACGGCGGGCTCGCGGGCGCTGGAGAACATGAGGATGCGCGCGCTGTCGCCGCTGCGGTTGCTGACCTTGTGCGCGCCGGTGGGCCCGGCGGGGAACTGCGCGATGTCGCCCTGCTGGAGCGTGTGCTCGCCGTCGGGCGTGCGCAGGAGCACGCTGCCGTGGAGCACCACGAGCCACTCCTCCTCGTACTCGTAGTGGTAGGGGCACAGGCTCTCGCCCGCGGGCAGCTCGAACGCCTTGACGGCGAGCGCCTGCGCGCCGAGCGCCTTGCCGGCGTCGAGCGTCGCGCAGCGGTAGCCGGCGGGGTCGCTGGGGTCGTACTGGAAGCTGTCGCCGAGGAAGTTGACGCTGCGCGGCATGTCACGATCTTCGCACGGCGGGGCGCGACTACGACTGCCGCTGCACGCGTGCGACGCTGAGCACGAGCACCGCCACGCCGACCACCAGCAGCACGCGGCCGACGACGGAGCTGACGGCGGTCCAGGCGCTGCCGGCGAGCATGCCGGCGAGCACGAACGCGACGGCCCACAGCGCGCAGCCGGCGGCGGTCAACACGACGAACGTGACGAGCGGCACGCGCCGCGCGCCGGCTGGCAACGACACGAAAGTGCGCGCGAGCGGCAGCAGCCGCGCGATGAACACGGCGCGCGTGCCGTGCCGCTCGAACAGCCCTTCCCAGCGCTCGAGCACGACGCCGGCGCCGGGCACGCCGACGAGCAGACGGCTGGCGCCGAGCGAGTACGCGAGCAGCGACCCCACGACGTTGCCGGCGGTGGCCGCAAGTACGGCCAGCGGGAAGCTCATCCAGCCCTGGGTGACGGCAACGCCGGAGAAGATCAATGTGACCTCGCTGGGCACCGGGATGCAGGCGCTCTCGGGCACCATCAGCAGAAACACCCCCAGCGCGCCGAAGCGCTCGATCAAGGCCGTCACCCAGTGGTGCTACCCGCGACGATCCGCAAGCATGTATCTACACCAGCTATACGGCGCTCGCAAGATGAGAAGAAGTTCCCAGCGACCCCATGCCGGGCCAGCGGCCCTCCAGCCACAGCCGCAGCTACAGCTACAGCTACAGCTCCAACACGGTGTCCTCGGCGGCGACGATGACGTTGGGGGAGTCGTCGGCGAGTCGCTCCCCGAGCTGGTCGAGCTGATCGTCGGTGCGCGTGTAGCGGTGGTGGAACAGCGCGACGGTGTGCGTGCCGGCGAGCCGCGCGAGCTCGACGGAGTAGTCGGCGACGGCGTGCCCGAAGTCGGCCTCGGCGGCGAGCTCCTCGGGCAGCAGCTGCGCGTCGTGCACGAGCAGGTCGGCGTCGTGCGCGAGCTGCAGCGCGTCGGGGTGGTACTCGCCGTAGCCGTGCTCGCCGGGCCCGAGCGCGGTGGGACAGTGGTCGGGCATGTACGTGAGCGTGGAGCGCGCGTCACTGATGCGGTAGCCGAACGTGCGTCCGCCCTTGTGCGGGATCTCTAGCGCGAGCACGGTGAAGCCCTCGATCTGCTGCTCGCCCGGCTGCACGCTGTCGAACGTCCACTCGCCGCGCAGCTGCGTTGGCGTGACGGGGAAGTACGGCGGGCACATGACCTGCGCGAGCACGCTGACGGCGTCGGCTCCGCTCTGCTGCTGGGGCAGCAGCACGGTGGGCTGGGAGTCGGCGCGGTCGGCGGCTGCGAAGAAGGGCAGCCCGAGCGTGTGGTCCCAGTGCAGGTGGCTGAGCAGGATGGTGCCGGTGAAGGGCGCGCCGGCGAGCATGCTCGTGACCTTGCGCAGCCCGGCGCCGGCGTCGAGCACGAGCGCGGGCGCGACGGCGCCGTCGTGGCTGACGGCGAGGCAGGAGGTGTGTCCGCCGTAGCGCACGAAGTTGGTGCCCGGCGCTGGAGTGGACCCCCTGACGCCGCAGAAGCTGACCCGCAAGCGCGCTCAGCTCCGGTTGGGCTTGGCGCGGCGGTGGCCCTTGGACAGCTCGTGCAGCGCCCCGCGGTCGAGCTGCGCGCCGTCGACGGCGGCGACGCGGCAGGGGGTGATGGCGACGAGCGTGGAGGTGCGCGTGCCGCCCTCGAGGTGCGCGCGCTCGCCGAGCAGCGCGCCGGGCCCGTACTCGGCGAGCCGCACGCCGTCCTCCTCGACGCGCAGCACGCCGTCGAGCAACAGGAACACGTCGGAGCCGCTTTCGCCTTGGCGCACGAGCGCGTCGCCGGCCTTGATGCTGCGGATGCGCGGCTTGGCGCCGCCTTTCATGACCTGCGCGGACAGGGTGCGCTCGAGCGCGCTCTCGACGGCGGTGACGAGCGCCTTGGAGTCGGTGTCGCCCCACGGCGTGTGGCGCCCGAAGGACTTGCGATACCAGTCCTTGAAGTCGGCGAGCCCGGACTTGTGCGTGAGCTGGCCGCTGTGGTCGTAGACCCAGTGGCGCGGGAAGCGGCTGTGGCCGGTCATGGCGCCGTCGGCGCGCCCGTCGGCGTGCAGCGTGAGCGTCAGCGTGGTCCACACGAGCGGCGCCTGCCACTGCACGAACGGGCGCCTGCGCACGCGCCGCGGCGCGGGCACGCCGGTGCGCCCGCCGACGGTCTGCGTGAAGCGCACCCAGTCGATGCCGTCCTGTTTGCCCTTCTCGGGCTTGCCGAGGATGTCGGGCAGGCCGATGGCTTCGAAGGTGCGCGCGACGGGTCCGAGATTGACGGTGGTGGATCCCATGAGCCCGCCGCCGTCGCGTCCGAAGCCGGTGATGCGGCCCTTGTCGTTGACGTCTGCCCACACGCGCAGCACGTTGGCGAAGCGGAAGCGGTCGGCGTCGCGCAGCGCGCGCAGGTCGCCGATGACTTCGGGCGGCGGCTCGTCGTAGTGGGCCATGCCGGCGTCGAAGGGGATGCGCTGCGAGCCCTCGACGGCCTCGGATGGGATCCACGACAGCGACGTGATGGAGCTCTCGTATCGCACGGGCGCTGATTATCGCTCAAACGCCGCCGATGCCGCCGCCGCGCGGCGCATACATATGCTTGCCGCCATGAGCTACGACGCGCTGATCGTGGGGTCGGGCCCGAACGGCCTCGCGGCGGCGATCACGCTGGCGCGGGCGGGGTGGCGGGTGCTGGTGCTGGAGGCGGCGCAGCGGGCGGGCGGCGCGGTGGCGACGGAGCCGCTGACGCTGCCGGGCTTTCACCACGACACGTTCTCGTCGGTGTACCCGGCGGCGGTGGCGTCGCGGGTGTTCGCGCGGATGCCGCTGGAGCGCCACGGCCTGCGCTGGGTGCACCCGCAGGCGTGCGTTGCGCACCCGCTGCCGGACGGCACGGCGGCGGCGCTGTACCGCGACGTGGACGCGACGGTGGCGAGCCTGGAGGCGATCCACGCGGGCGACGGCGAGCGCTGGGGCGAGTTTGCGGCGCCGCTGGTGCGCAACTTCGATGCGCTGCGCGACACGATGCTGGGCGGCTTTCCGCCGCTGGCGGGCCCGGCGCGCCTGGCGGCGGCGCTGGGCCCGCGCGCGATGCTCGACTTCGCGCGCCTGCTGCTGATGCCGGCGCAGGCGCTGGGCGAGGAGCTGTTCGAGCACGAGGGCGCGCGCGCGTGGCTGTACGGCTCGGCGATCCACTCGGATGCGCCGTTGACGAGCGGCGGCAGCGCGATCGCGGCGGCGTACATGATGCTGCTGGGCCACGGCGCGGGCTGGCCGAGCCCGGAGGGCGGCGCGGGGCGGCTGGCGGACGCGCTGATCTCCTACCTGCGCGAGCTGGGCGGCGAGCTGCGCACGGGCGCGACGGTGACGCGCATCGCGGTGGAGCGCGGTGGCGTGGTCGGCGTGGAGGCCGACGGGCGCGAGCGCGTGGCCGCGCGCACGGTGATCGCGGATGTGATGCCGGGCGCGCTGGCACGGTTGGCGGGGGATGCGCTGCCGTCCCGATACGCGCGCGCATTGCGCGGCTATAGAGCGGGCCCGGCGACGCTAAAGCTGGACTGGGCGCTGGCGGGGCCGATCCCGTGGACGGCGCTGGCGGCGCGCGAGGCGGGCACGGTGCACGTGGGCGGCTGGGCGCGCGAAGTGCTGGCGAGCACGGCGTACGCGGACGGCCTGCCGGAGCGCCCGTTCATGCTGCTGGGCCAGCAGTCGCTGGCGGACCCGTCGCGCGCGCCCGATGGGAAGCACACGGCGTGGGCGTACACGCACGGCCCGCAGTGGGCTGACTGGGAGTCGCAGTGGGAGCGCCACGCGGAGCGCATGGAGGCGCAGGTGGAGCGCTTCGCGCCGGGTTTCCGCGACCTGATCCTGGCGCGCCACGTGCTGGGTCCGGCGGACCTGCAGCGGCGCAACGCGAACCTGGTGGGCGGCGACGTGGGCGGCGGCAGCTATGCGCTGGATCAGCTGATCTTCCGCCCGGTGCCGTCGCTGTCGCCGTACCGCACGCCGCTGCGCGGCCTGTATCTGGGCAGCGCGGCGACGTTCCCCGGCGGCGCGGTGCACGGCGTGCCGGGCCACGCGGCGGCGCGCGTGGCGCTGGCGGAGGCACGCGCGCGGCGTCCGCTGGCGGCGCTGCGGGACCGGCTCGGCTCGCGCTAGGCGGGGCGCTCGTCACATCCGCGGCATATGCGGCGCTGCGGGGGGGCGCCGTCTACTTGCGCTTGGCCTGGTGCTCGAGCACCTTGCCGAAGGCGTCCTCGAGCTGCGCGGTCATGCGCTGCTTGAACAGCGCGAGCAGCGCCTCTGAGGCGAGCGGCCGCAGGGAGCTGACGCCGGCGATGAGCTCGTCCCAGCCGTCGTCGGGCTGACCGGCTTCGTCGAACGGCTGCCACAGCTCGCGCAGGAACAGCTTTGTGAAGGCGCGCGAGATGGATTCGCAGTCGCGGCTGACCTTGTCGACGAGCACGAGCGCGGCGCGCAGGGGGATGCCGAGCGCGACGACCTGCTCGGCGGCTGCTAGCAGCGCGGGGCTGGGCGCTTCGAAGCGCTCGTCGCCGAGCGGGATGAGCAGCTTGAGCTTGCGCACGCGCTCGACGTCCTTGGGGTCGACGTCGCCGAAGCGCGCGGTGAGCTCCTCGGCGGTGATGATCTCGGGCTGCTCGGCCTCGAACGGCGTGGTGACGGCGCGGCGCAGCCCGAGCAGCCGCTCGGCGAGCCCGTGCGAGCCGCTGAGCAGGCGCTCGATGGCGGCGAGGTTGAAGCCGTCGGCCTGCAGGTCGAGGATCAGCTGCAGCCGCGCGACGTGCTCGGCGCCGTAGTAGCCGACGCGCGCTCTGACCTGCGGCGGCGGCAGCAGGCCGCGGGTGTGGTGGTTGCGGATGTTGCGCACCGACATGCCGACCTCGGCGGCGAGCTGCTCGACGGTGAGGTCGTAGCTGGAGCCGGCGGTTTTGCCGTTGCGCTCGCTGGTGCTTGTGCTGGGGCTGGGGCTGGGGCTGGGGCTGGAAGTTATGCGTGGCATGTGCGATTTCAGGGTATCACCGGAAGCATGTCAGGGTACTTGCATCTATGTTCCCTCATTTGAGGTAGCATTGTCTCGCGTCATGATCATCCTTTCGTCCGACACCCGCCCCGACCGTGGCTGAACGCGGCGCGCTGCCGCAGGTGCCGCGTGCGCGCCGCACGGCGCTGCGCCTGGCGCGCTCGTTCACGTGGCCGCTGCTGCCGGACGACTACCTGGAGCTGGTGAACCCGCTGTGGTCGACGCGCGAGCTGCGCGGGCGCATCGAACGCGTCGAGCGCGAGACGCACAGCGCGGTGACGGTGCTGATCAAGCCGGGGTGGGACTGGCCGGGCCATCTGCCGGGCCAGTATTTGCGACTGGGCGTGGAGGTCGACGGCATCCACCACTGGCGCGCGTACTCGCTGACGTCCGACCCGGGGCGCGCGGACGGCTGCATCGCGATCACGCCGAAGCTCGTGTCCGAGGGCAAGGTCTCTCCGTTCCTGTTCGGGCGCGTGCGCCCCGGCGCGATCGTGCGGCTGGGCGGCGTGGAAGGCACGTTCACGCTGCCGGACCCGTTGCCGCGGCGACTGCTGTTCATGAGCGCGGGCAGCGGCGTGACGCCGATCATGAGCATGCTGCGCGGCCTGGCTCGCGCGGATGCGCTGGCGGACGTGGTGCACGTGCACTGCGCGCGCGTCGCCGAGGACGTGATCTTCGGCGACGAGCTGCGCGCGCTGCATGCGCGCCAGCGTGGCTATCGGCTGCACGAGCAGCTGACGGGCGCCCAGGGCCGCATCACGGCGGCCGGCCTGGAGGAGCTGTGCGGGGACTGGCGCGAGCGCGAGACGTTCCTGTGCGGCCCCGCGGGACTGTTGGAGGCGATGCGCTTGCTGTGGCAGCGCGAGGGACAGCTCGAGCGGCTGCACGTGGAGCACTTCCAGCCCTACGAGCAGCTCGGCGACGTCCAGCATGGCGCGGGCGGGACGATCCGCTTCGCTCGCAGCGGCGTGGAGGCGCAGAGCGACGGCGCCCGCTCGATCCTCTCCTGCGGCGAGGACGCGGGCGCGACGCTGCCGTACGGCTGTCGCATGGGCATCTGCCACAGCTGCGTCGGGCGCCTGCGCGCGGGCCGGGTCCGCGACGTGCGCACCGGGCGAGTGCACGGTCAGCCGGGGGAGATGCTGCAGACGTGCATCAACGCGCCCGAGGGCGCGATCGAGATCGATTTGTGACCACCACGAGCAAAGGAAGCGCCTTGTCCGCAACCGAGACCTACACCCCTCCAATCGATCGCGCGAATGAGCCCGAGAGCCCGCTGGCGCGCTTGACAGACGAGCAGCTGGAGCAGCTGGGACGCGAGCTCGACGCGATCCACGACGAGGTGTACGCGGACCTGGGCGAGCGTGACGCGCGCTACATCCGCGCGACGATCAGGCTGCACCGGCAGCTGGTGCTGGCGGCGCGGGCGATGCTGGTGGGCGGGCGCTACCGGCCGCTGTGGCTGGCGGGGACGGCGTCGCTGTCGCTGGCGAAGATCCTGGAGAACATGGAGATCGGTCACAACGTGATGCACGGGCAGTGGGATTGGATGAACGACCCGGACATCAACTCGCAGACGTGGGACTGGGACACGGCGTCGCCGGCGGATGCGTGGCGTCACTCGCACAACTACGAGCACCACACGTTCACGAACATCCGCGGCAAGGATCGCGACCTGGGCTACGAGATCATGCGCATCGATCCGCATCAGCGCTGGCATCCTGTGTACCTGCTGCAGCCGCTGTACAACCTGCTGCTGATGGGCTTCTTCGAGTGGGGCGTGGCGGTGCACGACCTCAACCGCGGCGCGATTCACTCGGGCGAGAAGTCCAAGGAGCAGGTGCTCGAGGAGCTGAAGGCGATCGGCGTGAAGGCGCGCGGGCAGATCGTCAAGGACTACGTCGTGTTCCCGGCGCTGGCGGCGGCCGTCGCGCTTGCCGCGGCGGGCCGCGGCGCGTCGCGGGATCCTGCCACCGGCGCGGGGCAGGCGGGCCATCGCGTGAGCTCGGCCGGGCGGGCGTTCAAGACGACTCTCGCGGCGAACTTCACGGCGAACATCGTGCGCAACGTGTGGGCCTACTCGATCATCTTCTGCGGCCACTTCCCCGATCAGACGTACACGTTCAGCGAGGAGGAGGTGGCGGACGAGACGCGCGGGGGTTGGTACGTGCGCCAGCTGCTGGGCGCGGCGAACATCGACGGCGGACCGCTGTTTCACCTGCTGGCGGGCAACCTGAGCTTCCAGGTGGAGCACCACCTGTTCCCGGACATGCCGTCGAGCCGCTACGCGGAGATCGCGCCGCGCGTGCGCGACGTCTGCCGCCGCTACGGGCTGCCGTACAACACGGGCCCGCTGCACAGGCAGCTGGGCACGGTGCACCGCACGATCCTGCGCCTGGCGTTCCCTGGCGGCAAAGCAAGGCCGAAGCCGGGGCCGTATCGCGCGGAGGCGGTGTGAGGGAGTGCCTGGCCACTGGCGCGGATGTGTCGGGCTCTCAGGTCGTGAACCCGTAGTCGCGGCACCGTGCGCATTCGGTGGCGGCGATGCGACGCGGCGTGCGACGCTGGCCGGCGAGAGCCACGGCCACCCGGCTCCATACTGCCCACAGGCGTCGATCGCCGCCGGCGAGATGGTGAAGGGCGGGCGCACGCTCCCACAGGACGATGCATTCCCCACCCTGGTGGGCTGATTGAAAGCGGATGCCGTCGAGACCCAGGTACTGCTCGTAGATGCGCCGCCCCCAGCGCTGGGTGAGGCGGCGTGGCTCGTTGCCCCATTGCAGCGTGCCGGGCGCGCCGATGGCGAGGGCTCCTTCACCGGTGAGGTCGAGCAGCGTAGTTGACTTCGATGGGCGCATCCACGCTGCGCGGGCGTGCGGGCAGATCGAGACTTCGGGTCGCTGCCCCGAGTAGCACTCGGCGAGCGCGGTCGCGAGATCTGCGGCCAGGTACAGGGTGCCGCGGCCTTGAGGGTCCTCGCGCGGCTGTTGGTGGCCGTCGCGGACATGGGGGTCGAAGCGCGCGAGCGGGCCGAACGTCCTGTACGCGGTGCCATCGCGGTTGGGGTGCTCGTGGTAGACGCGGATCGCGGGTGTCCGCGTGCGCCACTGCCAGGCGGGTGGTTGCGCCGGAAGCGTCGCCGGCGGCTCGTCGAGTTCTTCTACCAAGCGGCTGGGCCGAGCGCGCTGGCGGCCTCGAGCACGCGCACGACGCCGCCGCGGCGCGCGAGGGCATGGGCTGGCGTGGCGTCGGCGAGGTCCGGCGAGGGGGAGGTCGCCCAGGCCGTAAGCGACAACGGGCCGCCTGGGTAGGCATCGATCAGCTGTTTGAGGCCGGGCAGCGTTCCGCCCTCGTCGAACTGCCAGGCCGGGAGCATGCTGACGCGCCCGCGGCGCAGAGCGACCATCGCGCGGGAGGCCAGGCGCTTGGAGACGGCCTGTGGCGTGATTCCCAGGCGCGCGGCGGCCTGCTCGCGGGTGAGCGCGTCGGCGAGCGCGGTGCGCATCTCGTCCTGGAATGCCGTGTAGCTGGCCTGCTGTGCGCGGGTGAGCTGCTGAGCGGTGGGGGCGCTGCCCCACAGCGACTCGTCGAGCTGATCGGTCTCATCCGCGGCTGCGCTCTGCGACAGCGCAGCGTCCAGCGCGCCGATGAGCGATGTGGGCGTCCCTTTCTCGACCAGCTTGACGGCGAGCTGCCGCGGCGTCAGCGGACCGTTGCCCAGGCGCTTGACGAGCTCGTCTGTGAGACGCTCGACCTCGGGTGCCGCGGCGGAAGCCATGGCTGCATGCTAGCGCAGTTGCGCAACCTACGCAATCTACGCAACTACGCAACTCAGCTACTGTGCTCCGCCAGCGCGATCGTCCACACGGGAACGGGCTCGACGCGCCCGCGGATCTGGAGCTCGCCGACGAGCATGAGCCGCGTGGGCGGGTCCTTCATGCGCTCGCGCGTGGTGTCGGCGACGAACAGCATGTGCCCGCTGCCCTTGGTCATGCCCTCGAGGCGCGACGCGGTGTTGGTGGTGTCGCCGAGCGCGGTGTACTCGACGCGCTGCTCGGAGCCGATGTTGCCGGCCATGACGGGGCCGCTGTTGATGCCGACGCCCATGGCGAACTGGTGGTCGTGGCCGTTGGCGGCGATCCAGGCGTTGAACGCGTCGAGGCGCGGCCCGATCATCTCGGTGGCGGCGGCGAGCGCGCGGTCGGCGTGATCGTCCTGCTCGAGCGGCGCGCCGAACACGGCCATGATGCCGTCGCCCATGTACGCGATGAGCGTGCCGCCGGCGTCGAGAATGGCCTGGGTCATCTCGTTGAGGTAGCAGTTGACTACTTCGATGACGCGCGCGGCGGGCAGTTTCTCGGAGAAGCTGGTGAAGCCGCGCAGGTCGGAGAACAGCACGGTGCAGTCGCGCTCGACGGCGCCCAGCCGTAGGTTCCCGCCGGCGCTGGCGACGACCTGGTCGACGACGTCGGCGGGCACAAAGCGCGAGAACAGGTCGTGCACGCGCGCGCGTTCGATCGTCTGGTCGACGTACAGCACGGCGAGCGTGCCGAGCGTGCCGAGCGCGAGCGCGAGCAGCGGATACACAAACGCGATGATGCGCCCGCTGTTGAAGCTGACCTGGACGGCGATCGCGAAGACGACGGCGAGCGCCACCGCGTCGAGCAGCGATCGCCACTGGCGCACGCGCAGGCTGCCCAGCGGGACGGCGACGCCGAGAAAGGCGATGAGCAGGAGGTTGATCCAGCCGGGGACGTACCGCAGCGGGCCGGCC
>Ga0210396_10000833_pt1 | contig 35892 bp, 27 predicted proteins | sample IncBWH17OmetaG_FD_155466 | JGI IMG/M metagenome (GOLD analysis project Ga0210396, IMG submission 155466) | Forest soil microbial communities from Barre Woods Harvard Forest LTER site, Petersham, Massachusetts, United States - Inc-BW-H-17-O ...
TGACAGCGGGAAGGTGATCTTTCGGCAGGAGAATGTCGAAGTCCCAAAAGCCTGGAGTGCGTTGGCAACGAAGATCGCGGTGTCGAAATATTTTTATGGAGATATTGCCAACGGCACTGATCCGCACGCCGGCGGTCGCGAGAGTTCGGTTCGTCAATTGGTCCATCGGGTGACGCGGACGATCTCGGATTGGGGGCTCAAGGACGGTTATTTTTCGGATCAAGCCTCGGCGGAGGCGTTCTATGGCGATCTTACCTGGCTCTGTCTGAATCAGCACGGCGCGTTCAACAGCCCGGTCTGGTTCAATGTAGGTCTTTATCAGCAATACGGGATTGGGAAGGGGAGTGGGCGAGGGAACTACTTCTTCAATCGCGATGCGGGTGAAGCGGAGCGAGCGCCGACGCAGTATGAATATCCACAGGCTTCCGCCTGCTTTATTCAAGCGGTGGACGATACGATGGAAGACATCATGCGACTGGCGACCAGCGAGGCAATGCTTTTCAAATACGGAAGCGGGACCGGATCTGATCTGTCGACTTTGCGGAGTACGCGCGAGAAACTGAGCGGTGGTGGACGTCCCAGTGGTCCGCTCTCGTTTCTGAGAGTTTACGATCAGGTGGCGAACGTGGTGAAAAGCGGTGGCAAAACCAGGCGCGCGGCCAAGATGAATACGCTCAAGGATTGGCATCCGGACATCGAAGAATTTATCGAGGCGAAGGCCAAGGAAGAAAAGAAAGCTTGGGCGTTGATCGAGCACGGGTACGACGGCAGTTACAATGGCGATGCGTATGGCTCGATCATGTACCAGAACGAAAATCTGTCCGTACGGGTGAGTGACGAGTTCATGCAAGCCGCGATCGACGGCAATGAATGGTGGACGCGCAACGTCGTGAGCGGAAAACCGTGTGAGAAGAAAGAGGCGCGCAGCTTGCTGCGTAAGATTGCCGAAGGGACCCATGTCTGTGGTGATCCCGGCATGCAATTTGATTCGACGATCCACCGGTGGCACACGTGCAAAGGAACCGGCCGGCAAAATTCGACGAACCCATGCTCGGAGTACCTATTTCTGGATAATACCGCGTGCAACCTGGCGTCGCTGAACCTGATGAAGTTTAAGCGGCCAGATGGGGTGTTCGACGTGGAGAAGTTCAAGGCGGCGGTGCGGGTATATATCACTGCCCAGGAGATCCTGGTGGATAACGCAAGTTATCCGACGAAAGAGATTGCAGAGAACAGTCATATCTTCCGGACGCTTGGTCTTGGTTTCGCCAACCTGGGCGCGCTGGTAATGAGTTACGGGCACGGGTATGATTCGGATGAAGCGCGAGCCTTGGCTGGGTCAATCACTGCCATCATGACTGGTGAAGCGTATCTGCAGAGCGCTCGTACTGCTTCTACGATGGGACCCTTTCCCGGGTATCGAGATTCGAAGGCGACCGGGTTCACCCGCACTGTTGCACCGGATAATGTAGACTCGATGCAAGAGGTCATCCGATTGCATCGGCAATATTGCGACCGGATCGAGAATTCGATCGAGTTTGGCTTCCTGAAGGAAGAAGCGAAAGAGGTTTGGAATAGTGCGATTCGCGCGAGTACCAAGAATGGATTCAGGAATGCGCAAGTGACGGTCCTGGCGCCAACCGGAACGATCGGATTCCTGATGGATTGCGATACAACGGGCATTGAACCGGACATTGCGCTGGTAAAATACAAGCTTCTGGCCGGCGGAGGCATGCTCAAGATTGTCAACCAGACGGTACGGCCGGCCCTCGAAAAGCTGGGTTATGCACCGGAGCAGACCGAGCAAATTCTAGCGCACATCAATGAACATGACACGATCGAAGATGTGGCGGTTCCTGAAAGTCAGAGCGTCATCAAAAGCGGGCTCAAAGAGGAACATCTTCCGATCTTTGACTGCGCGTTCAAGCCATTCAAGGGGGAACGGAGTCTCCATTATCTTGGACATTTGCGGATGATGGCCGCGTGCCAACCTTTTCTGAGCGGTGCGATCTCGAAGACTGTCAATATGCCGAATGGCGCGACGGTCGAAGAGATCATGAGCACCTATATTGAAGGGTGGAGGCTTGGTTTGAAAGCCATCGCGATCTACCGTGATGGCTCAAAACGTTCTGCGCCGCTGAATACCAAAAAGACGAAGGACATGGGCGGCGAAGAGAGCGTCGCGGCGGGTCCCGAGACGGAAACGCTTCAGCGCCGAATCGTGGATCTTGAGAAAGAAGTCCAGACACTGCGGGCGGAAGTCGAGCAACCTTCCCGGAGTCGGATGCCGGACACACGAGTTTCGCTCACCCACAAATTCGAGATCGCCGGTCATGAAGGCTATATCACCGTTGGTTTGTACGAGAGCGGTCAGCCTGGAGAATTGTTCATCCAAATGGCGAAGGAGGGGAGTACCATTGGCGGATTGATGGACACGGTAGCGACGTTGACCTCGCTTGCTCTGCAATACGGAGTGCCTCTCGAGAGCCTGGTGAAGAAGTTTGCCTATCAAAGGTTCGAGCCAAGTGGATTTACGAAGAATCCCGATATCCGTAATGCGACGAGTATCACGGATTACATCTTTCGGTGGCTCGGGTGCCAGTTTATCAAAGGCTACAAGGAAGCTACTTCGCCGAGCCGCTCCCAGCTTGATCTGCCGATGAAGGAGATCGCTGATATCGATAAGAGAGCGATCAACCGTCCCGTCGCGGAACTACCACGGACGGCTGAGAGAGAGATTATCGACGTAATTACCAATCGATCGAATTCGGAGGGTACGGCAGAACCTGTTGCAAATGGAAACGGACTATCGAAGACACACGCAGACCGGGTACGGGCGGCGTTGGAGAATATGTATATCGGCATGAGTTGCTCGAATTGCGGTAGCACGAAGGTAATTCGTGCGGGAGCATGCGGTGTCTGCACCGAGTGCGGAACGTCGCAGGGTTGCAGCTAGCTTGGAAATATTACGAAACAAAGCCACGCGATATTTCCAAGTTCTGAAGACAATTTTTCGGTGGGCGAGCGAAGCGGGCCGTGGATATAATTTCGGGGGGGGAAGGCGCCGGAGACAACCTTTAGGTTTTTCCGGCGCTTTCTATTGCTCGGCGGCGTCAGCCCGAATCGCCAGAGGCTAACATCATTTTCATAGCGATGATGCATGTAAAAGCAGCTGATTTGCAACCTGCAGGCTACCGCTTCGAATCTTCAGCAGCGCTACCTCGCCGCGCCCGCACCCGACATTCAGCGCACCGCGGCTGCCGAGATCTGTTGGCTGATCCTATTCCGCCGAAACAGCGAAGATCTTAGTTTGACATCGCTGTGGCAATTGCTCATTATCCTGTTAGGCTCTGAAAATTGGATTTTAGGCTTGTTGAGCAACCATGAGTGCGATCGAAAAGCTGCCAGAACAGTTCTTTCAACTTGCTGGCCCCGAAGATCGTGTGCTCGGTTTCTCTGGCCCGCCGCGTGCCGTCATCGGAATGATCCCGGTCGTCAATATCAGCGATGACAAACAGAAGATTCGAAGTATTTCGATAAATTCCAAAGAACTGCGGGGCCCGGGAGGCGTTCCGTTGAGCGAAATTCCGTTCCGCACACGGCTACAGGGACATCAACAGGCGAACCTGCGGGCCAGGCTCCCTCTCGATCCTCTGACGCCTCCAGGCAGCTACAATTTCGAAGTCACTGTGGGTCCGCGCACGTTGCGCGCTGTCGCCCACATTTCAGAAGTCTTTGATTTTCGCGTGGAGCCGCGGGCGATCACAATTTTCGCGACTGCAAAGATTTCCTCCCACACCGGTAGGGTGGTTTGCGAAAATAGAGGTAACGTTGTGTTGGTGGGGGGCGACCGCTGCGAGGTTCCCATCTTCGAGGCTTACCCTTTACTCAGCGCGGTTCTGAACGGCCTCAATAAAAGCGATCGGGTATCAGCCGAGTCGATGGCGAAAGCTGCGCTCATCGAACTGGCTGATCTAAAGGTGGGGACGCTCGTCGTCAAGCGACGGGCAATGGCTCTCTCGCCGGGACAAAAAGTAGCGGTGGATATTGGGTTCGAACTCCCCGCCGGGCTGAAGCCACAGCGCCGTTATTCCGCGTCCCTCGAGCTCTACAACACGAATCTGCAGGTCGAAATTTATACGACTGCGAATCCGGGACCGAATTCGAGCAAACAACAATAAACGGAAAGACTTATGGGTGGTAGTTCCACAACGAATTTCGAAGTACCAAGTGGTAGTACGCTTCCGATTACGATCGGTGGCGATGGCACAACCATTAACACAGATGTTGAGATCAAGCTCGATCCCATCGAACTGAAAATAGACCCGCTCCAGGCCGATCTCAAAATTGAGCCGCTCCAGGTCTCAACGGACTCTAAGCTCTCGACGAACTCCAAGCTCTCGACGGACTCCAAGGTCGCGACGGACTCCAAGGTATTTAGCGACTCGAAATCGGAGATTGACCTGAAGCCGGTGGCGATGGATTCCTGCACGACATTCAAGCTTGCACCGCTGCCACCCGTCTGCCTGGAGCAGCCCTATTCGCAGCATTTCGGTATCACGTTCATGGGGATCGAGTTGTGGGGGTTCAACATTTCCGGAAAATCGCAGACCTTTCTGCATAGCCCGTCGAATTGCGAGGGTCGCGAGATCCCGAAATCTTATGGTTGCAGTGAGCGGAACCACAGACCGGATCCACCTGCTTCGCGGCCGCCGAGTGGACTCCGCGTGCGGGTGAAATAACTCGAGCGGAACCCGGGCCGGTCTCCCTTTAAGAAAGAGCGCACACAAATGAACAGACAACGTTATTACGCGGAACATGGCTGTGGTGCTGCAAGCCGAGATCCCGAAATCTTCTATGGGTACTGCCACGATACCGGGCAGATGAGGATGATGAATTATGCCGACTTCATGGGCAACTTGCAGACCGGCTATTCCAATCTCTACAACAACCCGGCGTCGGCCATGATGCCCATGGTCAATTCTCTTTCCGCCATGATGCAGAGAGGCGCCGCGCACCAACATGGGCACCATGGGCATCATCATCACAAACACCAACTCGAGTGTGGCTGCGGTTGCGGCTGCCGGGAGGACGATTGCGGCTGCGACTGCTGCATCAGCTGTGCCGATGTGGTGCAGTACGCCCGTTGCGGCGAGATCCGCCGCATTCCTCTCGTCTTCGATAACGACACCCGTCGCGAGCGCGATGTCACCCTGCAACTAGGAAACTTCGCCACGGAAGGCGGATTGGATGTGGGCTGGAAGACAGGTATCTCTCCAAAAGAATTCAAACTGGCGCCCTGCGGCCACACCACGGTCGTTTTGTCCGTGGAAGTGGATTGCAGCAAGCTGATTGTCGCACCCCGCGAGCCAGATCAGAGAAGCTCGGATTTGGAATCTTGCAAGGTCGCTTACGCGACGCTTCGAGCGGAGGGCTGCACGATCTGCCCGCTCGTGATCGCCGTCGCCGTGCTGCCGGAGCGGTGCGAAGCGCACCACATGAATTGTCTTTGCGGTTGCTGCAACTGACCGTTATTTGACGCGCTTAGCACGTATAATTCGATACTCCCACGCGCCAGAGTTCATCTGCTCGTAAACCGTGGATCCGGGAACGGCGAGAAAATTGTCGATCATCTCGTTGCTGCCGCCGAACGCTCGCGCGCGATTAGAGGCCACCTCATCGCAGGACCGAAGAACATTGGCAGTAATGTCCCGTTCGCTCTCCCGGCGCAATCCGAGGGACGCGAGGAGCATCTGGACTTCGGCCCATCTGGGAACAGGTAGCAGGTCGGTGTAAAGGAAGTCGGCGCCTTTGGTGAGCACGCGCTGCACTTCCATAAAGAAGCCGCGCAAATTGGGGTAGGTGTGCGAGGATTCCATGTTGGTTACGACGTCGAAGCTTCCGTCGTCGAACGGCAAGTGCTCGGCGTCTCCGACCTCGAATTTCGTTCCGTGGCCGTGAGTTCGTCGGCAAAATGCGATGGCCTCAGACGAAAGATCCACGCCCGTGGCGACAGCGCCGAACGTTTCGGCCACAAGTGCGACTGTGCCGCCGCGTCCACAGCCAACATCCAGCACGCGACGGTCGTTCAGTCGCGTGGCGCCAATCAACTCGAACGCCAGCCGCACGGAATTGCGATTGAAGACCTCAGCGGGGATCTCGAACTGTGCTTCGTCTCCACCGCCCAAGCTTACGTATCCGTAGTTCAGGAAGAAGGATGCGGAGCCGATGCCGGATTGCTCCAATCGCCGCGTGACATCGTCATAAAAATCGCGATAGCTCGCTTTGGCGGCAACTTCCGGCGCGTTGCCCTGCAATTCGCTGCTGACGGCAACGCCCGCGCCGGACGCCGTAGCTTCGGCTCCGGCCGGTTCCGATACCTCACCGGCCTGCGCCTGATCGACCAGCACCGCGAGTTCAGCCACCGTGGGAGCCTGGAACAGCTTGAGCACCGGCAGTTCGATTTGAAAACGTTCGCAAATCTCCGACGCAATCTGCGCCGCTAACAGCGAGTGTCCGCCGAGATCGAAGAACCTGTCGTGAACGCCGACGGCCACAATTCCGAGCTGCGAGGCCCAGATGTCGGCCAGTACGCGCTCCGTTTCGGTGCGCGGCTCGACAAACGCGGTTGCCAGGCTCGGCCGCTCGTGGCGGTTCATGCTCGCTTTTTCGGCGGGCTTGCTCTCTCCATGTTCCACCCAAGATTTCAAGCGCTCAGCCAGGTTGATCGCAACGACTGCGCGCGAGCAATCCCAGTTTCCGATCAACCGCATCAAGGTTTCTTTTCCTTCGTTCGGCTTGATCGCGGTGGGCATGCTCGCGCTCTGCGCCTCGGCTGCGTTGTCCCAGGCATCCCAGTCGATGGCCAGCCAATGCGGTCCTCGTTCCAGCGCTAGAGCATCGAGCATAGCGTTGGCGCCCGCGTACGCAGCCAGCCCGAACCCTCCTAGCACCGTCGAGACTGAGGAATGTAAGATCCAGCGCCGCGGATCGCGGCCGCGAAACGCGTCCATGAGGTGCATTAATCCGGACAGCTTGGGAGAGAACTGCGCGTCCACCACTTTCCAATCGGTCTCGGCGGCAGAACCGAACGCGGCGGCGTCGATGCGTGCCGCTCCGTGTATGACCAAGTCGATGGGACCAAAACGCCTGATGGTGGCGTCCACGGCCGCCGTCACTTCGTCGGGCCGATTCATGTCCGCGGGGAGGACCATGACTTCATCCCGCTCCGCCCGCATTTTTACGAGGCGCTGCAGGGGCGTCTTTTGTTGCGGATCGGTTTTCGGATCCTCGATTTTAGCGGCCCATTCGGCGGGTGGAGGCAGGGCGGATCGCGCGAGAAGCGCGAGCTTCGCGTGCGCCTTGCTGAACAGAGCCTCCGCTAGATTCAGGCCCATGTAACCAAGTCCGCCGGTAATCAACACGACGGGATTCGAAGGCAGATTGGCCGCCGGTTTGACGATTCGGATCGGAACCGGCTCGAATGCTTCCACGAATCGTTTTCCATGGCGGATCGCCACCGCTGCCTGAGGCGCGTGGGCCGCCAACTCGGCGATTACCATGCCCGGCACCGTCTCGCCGCCGTCCACGTCGATGTGCGACACGCGAACTCCCGGATGCTCCTGCGGTAGCACGCGCGCGACACCCGCGCCGAGAGCACCCAGCGGATCCATCGCATCTGTGTGCTCTACTTTGGTGGTCCCGGAGGCGACCAAGAGGACTGGCAGCGGCCGAGCCGTCTGCCGTCCGCTCAGCGCAAGAACCAGCCGCATCGGAGCCAGCAGGCTTACCAGCGCGGCTTCTTTCAGGTTGGGCGGCGTCACTTCTCGCGCCGAAATTTCTGCTGCGCTCCAGCAATTGATCACGCCAGAAAGGCGCGCTTCGCTTTGACACGCCATGGCGGCCAGCTCGGCAAAGCCTTCCTCCTGGTCCGGATTCACGACACACTCGTCATCGTTCAAACGGGCGAATGCATCTCCGAGCCGCGCGGTGACGACATTGCAACCGAGTCGTCGGAGACTCTCGGCGATCGCCCTGCCCGGCGACGTAGGGCGATCCAGCACCAATATCCGTCGTCCCGCAAGCGCCGGCGGTGCGCACCCGTCGAGTGGCGTTTCCCGCCACACTGGGCGGTAGAACCAGTCGAAAGGATCGCGCATTTCCTCTTCGGACGTCGTCGATGGATTCGCGCCGACCCAATAGCTTTGACGTTCGAAAGGATACGAGGGCAAGCTGACTCGCGATCGCGAATCCGTACGATGAAACGACTCCCAATCCAGATCCCCGCCCATGGCCCACAAATGCCCCAGCGCGTTCATGGTTTCTTCGGTGTCGGTTCGATTTCCCCCTGGACCTGGCAACGATTGCAGGCAGAACGTCGTTTTTTCCTTGACGATTTCTCCCACGAATGTCGACAGCGCGCGGCCAGGTCCCGCTTCAATAAAAACGATGCCTTTTCCGGACAGATCGCGCGAGCCGATCAGGGTCCACACGCCGTCCGCGAAGCGCACGGTGCCGCGCAACTGACGGCTCCAATAGTCCGGTTTGGCGACGCTCTCACCGGCCCAATCTCCGGTGAGAGTGGAAACGAAAGGTTTGGCCGGCGCCGACAACTTGATCCGTGATACGGTCTCCTCGAACTTTTCGAGAATAGGATCCATCATGCTGGAGTGAAAGGCGTGAGAAGTGTGTAGACGTCGCGCGGCAATGTGTTCCTTTTCCAGCGCCTTTTCCAGCCGCCCCATCTCCTTCGCGGGACCTGATATCACCGTGAAGCCCGGCGCGTTGATGGCGGCGATGGATATTTTTTGAGTTACAAAACGTTCGAGATCCTGCGCCGTACTCATAACCGCAAACATGGAACCTCTCGGCAATTCGGAGATCATCCGGCCGCGCTTGGCAATCAGCAACAGCGCGTCCTCGAGGCTCATTACGCCGGCGAGCGTCGCAGCCACGTACTCACCCACGCTATGTCCGATCATCGCCGCGGGCTTCACACCCCAGGAGGACCACAACTCGGCGAGCGCGTACCCAACGGTAAACAGCGCCGGCTGCGCCCACTTCGTGTTCTTCAAAGCTTCTTCCGCCTGCTTGAAGTTGTGGCCGTGCCCAAACAACACTTTGCGAATATCCGCCTTCAGCGTGGGTTGCAGAATCCGCGCGCATCGATCGATCGCGTGGCGCACGACGGTCTCGCTCTTATACAGTCCAGCCGCCATTCCGGGATATTGCGATCCTTGGCCAGGAAATAAAAACACGGTGGGCCGCTCGGCTGCCGCGACGACCGCGGGCAATTTGTCCGCGGCGTCGAGAGACTCCAGTAGACGCGGGCGCTCGCCATCGACCACCAGCGCACGCCTGTGTTTGAAAAAGTGCCGGCCCAAGTGCAGCGTGAATGCGACGTCAGCCAGATCCACTTCGGGATACGTTCTCACATGCGCTGCCAATTGCCTCCACGCCTGATTGAGCGCCGTCTCGCTTCGCGCACTGATTGTCAAAACGTGGTGCGGACGTTTGCTGGGCCGCTCTTCACGCTTCGGCGCTTCCTCGACGATGACGTGCGCATTGGTGCCGCCCACGCCAAAAGAACTCACGCCGGCGCGGCGCGGCACGCCATTGTTGTCCCATCGACTCAAACGAGTTGTCACGTAGAACGGACTGGCCGCCAGATCGATGGCTGGATTCGGCGCCGTGTAGTGGACTGTCGGCGGTATCGCGTGATTCTCCAGAGCCAGGACCGTTTTGATGAGACCCGTAACACCGGCCGCGCAGGAAAGATGTCCGAAGTTCGATTTGGCCGATCCAAGTCCGCAAAATCCTCGACGCCTCGTCGATTCACGGAAAACTTCGGTCAACGCAGACACCTCGATGGGGTCACCGAGAATCGTGCCGGTGCCATGAGCTTCGATATAGCCGATCGATTCCACCCCCACGCCGGCGCTCCGAAGCGCGGCGCGAATCGCCGCCGCTTGGCCGCGCGCGCTCGGCGCGGTGTAACCGACCTTGTCATTGCCATCATTGTTGATCCCAATGCCGAGGATCACTGCGCGGATGTGATCGCGTGCCGCGAGTGCTTCTTCGAGGCGTTTCAGCACCACCAACCCGACGCCGCTGCCGACGATGGTTCCTTGGGCCCTGGCGTCAAACGGCCGGCAATGCCCATCGGGCGAGAGGATCGATCCGGCGCTGTAATAGTAGCCCCCTTTTTGCGGTACCTTCACGGTTACGCCGCCGGCCAACGCCATATCGCAGCGACCCTGTTCCAGGCTCTCGCAGGCCAGCGCCACGGCAACCAACGACGTAGAACAGGTTGTCTGCACCACCACGCTTGGTCCGCGCAGATTGAGTCGGTAGGAGACCTGTGTGCAAAGATGGTCCTTGTCATTCGTGACCATCAGCTGCATGCCGTCGATGTACTTCAGCGAATCGAGATTCTGGTACAGCTGACCGAGGTAGCTGCTGAGCTCACAACCGCCGAAAACTCCGATCGCACCCCGGAAGCGCGCGGGGTCGTAGCCGGCGTCCTCCAGGGCCTGCCACGCGGTCTCGAGGAAAAGACGATGTTGTGGATCCGTCAGCGCGGCATCGCGCGCCGAAAATCCGAAGAATTGCGCATCGAAACGATCCACGCCATCGAGCACGGGAGCAGCGTTTACATATCCAGGTAATTTCGAAATGGTCTCCGGAATTCCGGCCGTTCGCATTTCTTCCTGTGTAAGAATGGCAATAGACTCCAAGCCGTGGGCAAGGTTCGTCCAGAGTTCCTCAACGTTATTCGCGCCAGGAAACCGCCCGGCCATTCCGACAATCGCGATAGGCGTGGTCCGCATGTCGGCTGCGCTTGTGGTGCGGCGCGAGGTCATACCGGAGGTTGGCTGTCGGCGCGATGGGACGGGTCGGTCACGGCGAGAACTCGCAGCTCAAGCTCGATCGGAACCTCTGAGCCGCCCATCAGGTGCAGTTTGCCGGCATAGAGCGCGTCCACGTCGTACCTCGCCGGATCGAGCTGCAAAGAGAGGCTCAGGGTGCCTTCCTCGTCCGGTCCGAGTTCAAACGTTTCGGGAGCAAAGGCGACCTCGGGAATCAGGCTGGGACCCACGCCATCCACTCGCCGCATATCAAAAATCTGATGCACGATGCGGGCTCGTTGACCGGTTGTATTGGTCACCGAAAGCGATGCTGCGACGGTTGAGCCTGCCGGCCCCGCCAGGGTTAGAGCCACGGGCGCTTCGCTCTCCTCTTGCCTTGCTGCGTTCAGCAAACCTTGAAAGTAGGTTTCTTCGTACATCGAACGGACATCGTTCAATCCGTTCAGCAAATCGAAGTAAAGCTGCGTCATCGCCTGCATAAATTCAGGGAGATGCCGTGACATTTGTTCCGTGGCGTTCTGTTGAACCTCGCTCGGCGTCGTTTCCCCGGCGGCAACGCGATCAAGTTGCGTGCGGTATGCCTTAACCGCGCGAGCATTCAACTGGCCCGCGTACGCGGAAAGCTCCTCATACCAACGCGCTGGGTTTGATTCCTCGAATCGTGGCGGAACAATTTCAGGTTCTGGCGCGGCGGAGTTTGCCTGCCTTCCAAAACTTGCTCCCAAACGCACCGAGTCGCTCAGAAATCGCGAGGTGACTGCGGAGAGGCGTTTCGAGAATTCGGCCGCATAGGCCGCGGCAAACGCGGGAAAATGATCTTGAAAAATGGTGGCTGGCAGCTTGCCTTGCGAGATGCGTTCCAACGCCAACTGGTACAGATTTAGGGTGCGGGCCGACAGCGCCGCTGAGCGGGCCATATATTGCGAGTAGGAGGTCGACCAATCAGCAAAATTCGCCTTCGGTTCCATAGGTTACGAAATTTTCAACTCCTCACAAATCGTGGGCCCATTGGAAAAAACGGAACCACGTCGATTGATCACATTTTTTTGATACTTTGACAAGCACAAGGCGAGTCAAGCAGCACCCAAAATTATGAGCAGCCATTATTGCCATTATTGCCATTAGGGGGCGGTTCGTTTCTAGCCACCCTTCAAGCGGTCCGGACCTCGTTGGCACCGCGAAGTTCCGCTCGGGTTCCAGGAGTGGGCCCAGCTAATAGCACGATCTCAAGCGCCAGAAATAAATTTAATGAAATTTGTTTGCCCAGCTGTGGCCAACATCGTTCAACCTGAGCGTCTTAATTGTTAGTCAGGCTTCTTTACTTAAACGCACCAGCAACCAAAATCCTAAAGCCATTGGGAAAGATGAACCGAGATCCGCACGACCTCTGGCGGTATTCACCCAGACCAACTGTGGCGGACCACGTGCCAGCGAGGCAAGTATCAGCGGCGTCGCCGATAGATCTACAGCAAAAGTTTGGCGCAGGAAACATTGTGACACCCGCGGGCGTCGTGTAGATTTTTTTTGGGAGTGGCAACAACGTGTGAATAATTAGTGGCGCGTCAGTGTTCTGCATCGAAGGAGAAAAAACCAATGAAAAATGGGGCAACAAGTCCTTACCCGTTTTGGGGGCGAGTGACCAAAGGGCTAACGGCAGCGCTTATGTTTTCGGTCTGCTTGGTAGAGGCTCGTGGGGACGCTATAGGCGACCTGACGGCGTCTTACAACAAGGTGGACGCGGCCTTAGCGAGCGCGATTGAGCGTGGGGATATGGAGAGCGCGCAAAATCTATTAAAAATTTTAAATAATGTAGCAAAAGAACTGGCGCAGCAGAAGAGCCTTCAGAGTGGAGCGAGCAGTTCTTCTCCGACACCCGAGCTTAAGAAGCCGCCGGTTGAGTCCATAGTCATAGCGACGTCGAGTCCGCAGAGCAAAGAGAAATCGGAGCGGGAGCAAGCGCCTCGAGGCAAACATAAGGTAGGGTACGGACGCCGCAATCGTTACGTAGACGACGAGGAGAAAGAGGTAACCGGAGCGAGAGCCAAGGTGAGTGCGACACCAAAACCAAGGCCCAGCGCGACACCCAATGGTACGGATACCGACACGAGTTTAGAACGCTGGATGGGACCGAACTTCAACAACCCTCCATAGTATAGTTAGAAGTAAAGACTATCCATCAGCCATTTTGGCAATCATTTCAGGGAATCGGCAGCCGGCGCAATTCGTTGAATCTGCGAGGCAAAAATCTTCGAAGATCTGCAGGAGTCCCTGCTGCTGATAAAGAAACCGAAGGTGTTCCCTGGCGCGACCGGTTTCGCCGAAGAGGCGCTGGCAGACGATGGTCAGGTGACGATTGCTCAACTCCGCCCGGATTTTTTTGTAGGATTCCCAGTCGGATTGGTTGGTGGCAACCAACATCGGAAGGATGACATTCGCCAAAATTTCGTTGATCCGGGTTTGGCCGAGCAAGTGGAATGGCTGGACCGTGGGTCGAGAAGTAAGCGTGAAATGGTGATCCCAGAACGGGTGAGACAATCCGCCGATCCATTCTGCCACATCTTCGAGTCGAGGTGACAATAGCCGAACTTCCTTCCAGCGGCGGACCAATTCTGCCAGGGCACCGAGACGTCGGTGGGGATGATTGCTTGGCCGCGTCATCCCGAATCGCCAGAGGTTCTGGCGAAGGATCAGGTGGGCGAATTGGCTTCGCAGCTGCCACCAGTACTCCCAAAGATGCCGCCAATAGTCCTGGTCGACGGACGCCGTCCGGTTAATTTTCCGGTCCTCCAGAAAGCCTGCGACGCCGAACAGGAGACTTTCGGCGGCAGGCCCTTGGTCACGCAGCAGTTGGAGCTTCGCGCGCTGGGCCAGCACCAGGAACGGAATCTTGTTCAGCTTGTAGCCAAGAGCGACGGCGAACGCCTGGAAGAGAGCTTCGTCCATGCCGTGAGCGATCGCTGCCCGATGGAGTTGATCTGCCTTCCTCTGCATGCGGATGCGCGCCGCCGTCTCGATCAGAGAATCGATCGTCCGGCCTGCGACCCGGTGGAGTGGAGCGCAGCAGCGCCCCGGATGCGCAATCGGCGGATGGAGATGCAGCAGGTCAATTTCGCTTTGCAGGTGAATCTGTACGACCTCCCGATTCTGGGCCGTCCGCGTAAAATGGCTGGCGCCGCTTTTATGAAGGAACAGATGAAGCACGACCCGGTCAAAGGCCGGGTTCTGCGAATGGCCGTGACGGTCCCAGTCTGCAACGTGCATATCCATTTCGATATCTCCCTCCAGGACTCGTTCCCCGTCCACCCGGAGAGAGGCATGAACGAAATCGGGGCCGGGCTCGCGATTCCAGAATCCGAACTGGATGATCTCGACGAGGGCGCCGGAAACAGTTCGAAACGTCGTCCCAAACGCGCCGGAGTACCACATCGCCTGCCATTCGAGCTCGGCCCACTTTTCGGCGAGATTCCCGGCCGGTTCGCGCAACAGCGGCGTGACTCGAGTGCACGCTTGCTGGTAGATGGACTCGGAAGAAAAACAGGGAAATTTTAGGTGCGATTTATCCATAAAACATCGATTGGAAATGTTATATACATTTGAAAATTTGGGTAGCAAAATTTGGCAGTCCGGCGTTCTTTTACCCATACCAACGGTTTCATGTGCGCTTATGTAAGCTTTTTGGCATACCGAAAGTGGTCACAACCCATATTGAAAAAGTATAGGAGAAGCAGATGAAGTTGGACGAAATTGCGTCCTATTCCGTTGAAAAGTAACGCCTAGATGAAGCAAAGGTTTCCTTGAAATCCGAGAACTGGAGTCTGGCCGCCCGATGCGAAGCAGCGCCAAACCGCACCGTCGATGATCATCCAAAAGAGCTTTGAGGCGGATCGGGTTATCGCAATCAGCCAAACTGCCCATGCGTGGGTTTCAGGACAACTCGCTCGGCAATGGGGCAACGAGTGTTTTCCGAGTTTTGCTCCAGCCGAGCCGCTTTGTTACGCCGCCGAGCAACACGACAGAGGCTTTCTGGATTGGGAGCGCAAACCGACGCTTAACCCCAAAAGCGGCTTACCTCATACCTTTGAGAACATTCCTCTTAGCCTGCAGGTAGAACTCCGGAAAAAGAGCATTCTCGAGCTAAAGGCGGTGTCTCGTTACGCGTCTCTCGTGACCTCGATTTATTTTGCCAGAGCGGCAAGTAAACAGAACGACGTGAGTAGTCACGCAGATCGTCAGAGAATCGCCGAATTCCTCGAAGAACAGCAGACACTTCAGAGGGAACTCCTTGGTTCTCTACGCAAGGATCCTTATTTGCGTTCGGCCTGTTCGGACCGAGCGATTGAATATAATCGAAGGCTCTTGGCTGCGTGGGATCAACTCTCCATAGAACTCTGTCGTAATCCCGATTGCCAATTTTCCGTAAGCAATGTTCCAACAGTTTTGAAGAGAAGCTGTAGACTGTTGGTAACACCCGCGGATACAAACTCAAGGGAGATTAGGCTGGCGCCCTGGCCATTTTCCAAGCCGCGTGTTGAACTGACTTGCGAAGGCCATGTTCTGGACCGGCGCTTTACATCGGAGGCGGATTTGAGAGAGTATCTAAAGGGCGCACCACGGGTGTCAGTGATTTACACGCTGACCCCGGCGACCGATAAGCAGTTGTCAGTGGGAACGGGGCACGATCGGAACAAGAATGGCTCGCGCTGCCAAGCCGGCGAGCTTGCGAGTGGGCGAAGTACCGTTGGGCGCGGGTCCGTCCGAGCCGCCGACGTAAGCGACCGATAGGCCACGTTTTTCTGCCGAAATTCACAGCTCGAGCCGGAGCCCGTCATACGCCAGAAAAACGTTGTCAGGTAATTCCTTCTGGGTGGCGGCATGACGGAAGTCATGGCTGAGATGGGTGAAGTAAGTTTGCCTCGGACTCAGCCGTTTGGCGAAAGCCATCCCTTCGATCATGTTCATGTGCGTCGGGTGCGTTCTGCGGCAGGGAGTACCGAGAATCAACGTCTCAACTCCTTCGAGGATTTTGAGCTCATCCGGGTAGATCGTCTTGCAGTCGCTCAAGTAGGCCGCGACAGAACGCGGGCCCTGGCGGAACATAAAGCCAAATACATGGGCTCTGCCATGCTCCACCCGGATTGGATGGATTGTGGTGTCGCCAAGCGGAAAGGGACCCTCAATCAAATGCGGTTCCGGCAGCACGTATCCGGGAAACCGTGCGGTGCCGTTGAATGCATAGGCAAAGGATTTTTCCAGGTTTTGCATGGTTTCTCTCGACGCGTATATTGGGATAGCGCCGCCATGCGTCGATCCGAACCGCCGGAGATCATCGAACCCCATGATGTGATCCGCATGCGAATGAGAATAAAGGACTGCATCCAAATTTTGAACGTTTTCGCGCAGGACCTGGATTCTGAATTCGGCACCGGTGTCCACCACCCATGAACGGTCAGAGGTTTGCACATAAATGGACGAGCGCAGGCGCTGGTCACGCGGATCTTTGGATTGGCAGACGTCGCACTGGCAACGAATCATCGGTACACCCATGGAAGTCCCAGTACCCAGAAATGTGATCGCTAGCATCTATTGAAAAAAAACCGCTGCACCTTTACATAATCGCTCTGTGCCCGCAACGCTGCGATCGCTACGAATTCGGAACTTGGCTTTGGTGGAATCCCTGGACTGGGAATTAGCCGGCGGATTCAGTGTGGTGACCGGGGAGACAGGCACCGGTAAATCGGTCATTGTTGGCGCGCTCAAACTGGTCCTTGGCGAACGCGCGGACAAGTCACTGATTCGAACCGGAGCCGACCAGTGCTCAGTCGAAACGCTGTTTGAACTGGATGACGTGGCCGAGATGGATCAGATGCTCAGCGAGCAGGGGATAGACGCGTGCGAAGAAGGTCAGCTTTTACTCAAGCGCGTCTTCTCGATTTCGGGCGGCAACCGGCAGTTCATCAACGGGTCGCAGACGACGCTCGGCTTCCTGAAACAGGTTGGGGACGGCCTTGTCGATCTGCATGGTCCTCATGATCACCAGTCGTTACTTTCCGGCGATCAACAATTGGTCCTGATCGATGCGTTCGCTGGACGTTGCGTATTTCTCCGGCGGTATCGGGCGAGCTTCCAAAAGCTGAGCGGCTTGCGTAAGAGACGGGAGGAACTTCTAGAGCAGACAACCGACCAGAATCTGGAGCTCTGGCGACATCACCTGCAGGAGCTGGAATCTGCCAACCCGCAACCTTCTGAACTTGAGACTCTCCAAACTCGGTACAGCGTGGCCTCCAATGCGCGACGCTTGATTGAAGTCAGCAGTGCGATAATAGAGCAACTATCGTTGGCAGAGGATTCGGTCTTAAAGCAGTTCGCCGAGATCGCGCGTCAACTGCGCGAAATCAATCGCCTGGACGAATCCACCGGTGAACTGAGCCGCACTCATGAAGCGGCGGCAATCGAACTCGAAGAACTGGAGCGAAGCATTGTCAGATACCGGACGCGTCTTGAAATTGATCCGGAGGCGCTTCAACGGATGGAGGAACGACTCAATCTTTTGCAATCTCTGCAGCGGAAGCATCATCGAGACGAAAATGGTCTCCTCGACTTGATGGAGGAGTTGAAAAGCCGGCTTGAGCAACTGGATCGGCGGGAAGAGGTGCTCGCGGAAATTGACGCCCAACTCGCGAACGAAGCAGACTCCTTGACACTGCTTGGGGGAGAGTTGACCGCTTCCAGGACGCGTGCGGCGAGAAGTCTTTCGAAATCGGTCCAGGCGCACCTGAAAGATCTTGGATTCGGTCAGGCGGCGTTCGAGATCAGGATCAATCCACTCACTGAACCGCGTGCGACCGGGTTTGAGACAGTCGAGTTCTTATTCGGGGCTAATCTCGGGGAACCGTTGAAGCCGCTGAGAGCGGTTGCTTCCAGCGGCGAAATTTCGCGTGTGATGTTGGCGGTCAAGACTGCTCTCGCACAGCAGGACCTCGTCGGCTTACTCGTGTTCGACGAGATCGATGCGAATGTCGGAGGTGAGATTGCGCATTCGATCGCCACGAAAATGAGTTCGCTGGGCGAGAGTCGACAAGTTGTCGCGATCACCCACATGCCGCAGGTTGCGGCTGCCGCGAGCCGTCACTTCCACGTCAGCAAGGCGGTGGCGGAGGGTCGCACGCGAACCGCGCTTACCGAGGTCACAGGAGAGAATCGGATCGAAGAGCTTGCGCGGATGTTGGGAGGCAGAACGAGATCGGCGATCGAACATGCAAGGGAACTGTTGAAACGAACCGCGGGCTAGGCTTTGGCGTTCGCCGTTCACCGTTAACCGGGCGCAGTCAGGCGTTTTCGCCCTGTCCCTTCGAATGCCAATTGAAGCGAGATGGTTCCCCAAATCGCCGAACGCCGAACGCCGAACGCCAAAGGAATAAAGTTGGAAATCGCTGTCCTGAATTGTGAGGTCTCCTTCGTCGTATGATTGAAGTGGAACAAAATCCGATATGAAAAAGAAAAATATGAACGCAAGAGGAGGGGAAACGCGATGTGTCCCGCATGTATCGCAACCATGACGCTGTTGGTCGCTGGATCGGCCTCGACAGGTGGGCTGTCCGCACTCGTCGCGAAGAAATTTCGCCGAAAGAGCGAGCGAAGCCGATCACCCGCAATCCTGGCCGAACGAGGATCCGTTATGACAAAGATTGAGGCAGAATATCCGAAAACTTTGTCGCGAAGCGTTGATCGAGCAGCGAACAAGTACGAAAGGCACGTATGAAGAGTACGCAGACGACGACGGAACAGTTGCTCTTATTCCGCGGGACGCACTGGCACAAGAGCCTCTCTCCGGAAGAGCTCCAGAATGTGATGAGCCAGTGGACCGCCTGGTTCGATCGTTTGATCGAGCAAGGCAAGATCAAGTCCGCGCATCCGCTGATGGATGAGGGCAAAATCGTTGCCTGGAAGAAAGGGCAAACGGTTGCAGATGGACCCTTTGCGGAGTCGAAGGAAGCCATCGGCGGGTATTTCCTCCTCCAAATGACTGAATTTGATGAAGCGTTGGAAATTGCCAAAGAGTGCCCGGCCCTGAAATACGGGATGATGGTTGAAGTCAGGCCTGTGGCCGGGCTGTGCCCGGCGCTGCACAGTGTACATACGCAGCTTGCCCACGCTACGCCTTAGACCTTTTCGACCTGAGTTAACCGCGTGAGCCAGATGCAAAATAACGGCGGTGTGCCAGCCGGGGAAATTTCCAGGTTGACCGAGCATCTTTTCCGGGTTGAGGCCGGAAAGCTCGTTTCTGTCCTGACGGGCGTCTTTGGAATCGACCATTTGCAGCTGGCTGAGGATGTGGTCCAGGAAGCGCTGGTTCGGGCGTTTCGGACCTGGCCCTACTACGGGATACCCGATAATCCTGCTGCTTGGATCACGCAAACGGCGAAGAATCTTGCGTACGATTTGCTTCGCCGGGAAAAACGCTTCCGCGAAAAGCAAACGGAAATTGTCGTTTCCGTTGAGCAGTGGTCGTCCGATTCCGCTGTTAACGATTCGCCGTTGTTTGACACGGAGATCAAAGACGACCGTCTGCGTTTGATCTTCACCTGCTGTCATCCGCTCATTCCGCAGGAAGCCCAAACGGCGCTGGCCCTGAGGACGCTTTGCGGGTTCAGCGCTGCCGAGATCGCGAAGGCATTTCTGACGACTGAAGCGGCAATTGCCAAGAGGCTGACGCGGACCAGGCAGAAAATCCGCGAGCTGCGGATTCCCTTCGAAATTCCGTCTGGCGAAGAGTTTTCAATCCGCCTGAACGGCGTGCTGCAGACTCTCTACCTCCTGTTCAACGAAGGTTACAAGGCCTCCAGCGGCGAGAATTTGATCAGAGAGGATCTTTGTTATGAAGCCATCCGGCTGGGAACGCTGCTTGCCGATCATCCTCTGGCTAATCTGCCCCGCACTCATGCTCTTGTCGCACTGATGTTATTGAACGCCGCACGGTTGCCCGCGCGAGTGGACGAGGAGGGAAACATCCTCCGTCTAAAGGAACAGGAACGTTCGAAATGGAGCCGGCCAATGATCGAGCGTGGCATATTGCATCTGGGTCACGCAGCCGCCGGAGACGAACTGAGCGAATATCATATTCAAGCTGCCATCGCGGCTTGCCATTGTATGGCCGAGAACTATCAATCGACAGATTGGTTAAAAATATTATCCCTGTATGATCAATGGACGAAGATCAACAAATCCCCTGTCATCGCCCTGAATCGTGCCGTGGCGATTGCGAAAGTGAACGGTCCTAGCGCCGGCATAGAAGCGGTGGAAGCGATTCAGAATCGAGGAGAGTTGGATTCGTATTACCTGCTCTACGCCGTCCGGGGCGAGTTCGAAGCTCAATTGCGTCATTTTGAAGCTGCAGCCGGCTATTTCAGGAAGGCCTTGCACCTAACCGAGGTGAAATCCGAACAGAAATTTCTGTCGAAAAAAGTGCGAGCGCTTCGGTCTAGGGTGCCAGGAATTGCAGGGTAGGTTTGCCGCCTTTCTGACTGCTGAATACTGAGTACTGAGTACTCAGTACTGAGTATGAATCCTGTCCTGTTTCAATCTTTGCTTGAGCGCCGGCGTCCAAGGGATTTAGTGTGCGGCCTCACCAAAACAAGGAGCGGAGAATTATGCAAAAAATGCGCGCAGTACAGGTTACTCGACCGGGCGGACCCTTTGAAATTGTGGAACGTGAAATCCCGGAGCCAAGTCCTGGATCGGTAAGAATCAAGGTACAGGCCTGTGGAATCTGCCATAGCGACTCGGTGGTAAAGGAGGGGCTTTTCCCAGGCATTCAGTACCCGCGCGTTCCGGGGCATGAAGTTGTCGGAGTCGTGGATGCTGTTGGCCAGGGCGTTGCGCGGTGGAAGTCCGGCCAGCGTGTCGGAGTCGGGTGGCATGGAGGCCATTGTGGGTACTGTGATTCTTGCAGTCGAGGGGACTTTTTTGCCTGCCAAACTTCCACCCTGATCTGCGGTATCTCTTTTGATGGCGGTTACGCGGACTACATGGTTGCTCCCGCTGAAGCCATCGCGGCGGTGCCGGACGAATTGTCAGTCGTAGAGGCGGCACCTCTGATGTGCGCTGGCATCACGACGTTCAACTGTCTTCGCAATAGCGGGGCTCGGGCCGGCGATGTCGTTGCAGTGCTCGGGCTGGGTGGGCTCGGTCATCTCGGCGTTCAGTATGCCGTGAAGATGGGCTTCCGAACGTTCGGTATCGCGCGGGGAAAAGATAAGGAACCGCTGGCAAGGAAACTCGGCGCACACCATTACATCGATAGTCAGAGCCAGGATCCCGCCGCAGAACTACTTAAGTTCGGCGGGGCCAAAATCATTCTGGCAACAGTGACGAATGCTGATGCGATGATTGCGGCGTCCGGCGGCCTCGCGGTGAATGGGACCTTTATGATCATCGGGGTAGTCCCGTCGCTGCAGGTGGCTCCGCTTCAGCTCCTTAATGGTCGCCAGTCGGTCAAGGGATGGTATTCAGGGATCGCGGTCGACTCCCAGGATACGCTTTCTTTTAGCGTTCTCTCCGGTGTACGGGCGATGAACGAAGTCTATCCGATCGAGCAGGTCACAGAAGCTTATGAGCGGATGCTAAGCGGCAAAGCGCGCTTCAGGGTAGTGCTTACCACCGGGAATTAGGAGGCGGTATGGCGTCGGCCCGTCGTCCTTGAGGCTCCGTCCGAGGCGGGCACGCGGCTGCGGCTGGCTATGCAATTGTTGTTTGAGCCAACAAAATCTTGACGCTCACTGAGCAGGCCACTATTAGTTGCGTAGTTCTTTGAAATGACCACTACATTTTGTGGTGTTCTAACGAAAGAGGGCTTCTCTGATGTTATCCAGCTATTGGCCTGGTTTTATGCGCGCAGGGGCTAAAGGGTGCAGCCCGGCGTTTTAACTGCGGGAATCCCCCTCACGCGACGCGCCCTGTAAGGTGCGCCAAAAGCGGAGATACAATTTTGGACCCTGGTAACGCCGCCGGTCTTACGCCCTTCCAGGGCGAACCCTTTTCATTGGATGTTCCCGGCGTTAGAACGCGGGGCGAGTCCTGCAGCCCTTGCAGGGGCAAAGACCATCCTAATAAGCCCTTAACGGAGTCCGCAGCTCAACATTTTAAACATGGAAATAAACAACGCTCAGGAGCAAAGCTCCCTTTGCTCGATACAGGCTCAGTGCCCGGGCCTGGACGAACAATGTCCTGGGTGCGGGAATGACAATGAGTGCCGCTTGGCAAAAGGTCATCTGTACAAGGGACCTTGCTGGTGTGAGGAGATCATCGTACCGAGTCAAATCCTCCGCGCTCTTGCCGCGGATCGGTTCGAGCCAGCGTGCCTTTGCCGGTTTTGTCTAGAGACGGTCGCTCGTCTTTCACGCGAACTGGTGGATCCTGCAGCTGTCTTGAACAAAATCCAGGATATGGCTGCGACCCTGGCGATCAGGAAAGGCTGAGCAGGCAAGGCATGTTCGACAGACCGACATTAAAATCGTTGCTAAAACCATCGCTCAATTGGTTGCTGGTTTTTGTTCCAGTCGCCATCGTGCTGCGCGTCCGGCCACAACTCGGAAACGAGACCGCTTTGTTCATCGTCTCCTGCTTGGCGATCGTTCCTCTGGCGGGCTGGATGGGCCGCGCAACCGAGGAACTCGCAGAACACTTGGGGCACGGAATTGGCGGACTATTGAATGCGACTCTGGGCAATGCCGCGGAGTTGATCATCGGGGTGATGGCGCTCTCGAAAGGTCTGACCGGCGTGGTCAAGGCATCGATCACAGGCTCGATCATCGGCAATATCCTGCTTGTCATGGGTGTTTCGATTGTCGGCGGCGGCGTGAAATTTAGGGAACAGCGCTTCAACCAAACCGCCGCGCGCGCCTCCGCGACGACGCTGACGCTCGCGGCCATTGCGTTAGCTATTCCCACCGTCTTCCATGTTACCGCCGCTGCATACTCCGGCGGATGGAGCCAGGCGACAGAGCAAAAGCTGTCGCTCGCCATCGCTGTCGTTCTTTTTGTGACTTACGCTTGCGTGCTCGGCTTCGAGTTGATCACTCACAAGCAACTCTACGCCAATGAATCCCAGGACGGCGGAGAAGCCCGGCCAGAAGCCGGCGGCTGGTCTGTTTCCAAATCGCTTCTTATACTGACGGTTGCTACGTCCCTGGTCGCAATGATGTCCGAGTTTCTGGTCGGCGCGGTGGAAGCCGCCCGATCTGTGCTAGGACTGACGGAAGTGTTTGTCGGTGTCATCGTGATCGCGGTGATCGGCAATGCTGCCGAGCATTCGACGGCGGTGATGATGGCGATGAAAAACAAGATGGGTCTCAGCCTCGGGATTGCCGTGGGCTCAAGCTTGCAAATCGCGCTCTTTGTCGCGCCCGTACTCGTTTTTTATTCCTATCTTATCGGTCAGCCGATGCACCTGGAGTTTACATTGCCCGAGGTCGTGGCAGTGATTGTCGCCGTGCATTTGATCTACCAGATTAGCGGCGACGGCGAAACGAATTGGCTCGAAGGCGTGCAGCTTTTGTCCGTCTATCTAATTCTCGGCATCTTGTTTTTCTACCTGCCGGAAGGAGCGCAAGCGGGTTGAACCGGTCGACATCCGCGACTTTCTGCCGTTGGATCAAGATCAGCGGGACCCGCGTACCCGCAATTGAAGGCAGCAGCGAATCGGAATCGCGCGGCTCGGCGCCTAGTGCATCAGCGCAAAAACCCGGCTAGTCCAACGCATCCTTGGCAGTTATAGTGGCAGTCGGAGCGCCGCCGGAAAGCTGTCACCGAAAACCAGAAGGCTTTTCAACCGTGGTGGTAACACCGACGCAGGCGAAGGCAAGCAACCCAATCCTCGAGGAATCCCCAGCATGAATGAGACAATGACCCTGACAGAGAACCCAAGCACTGCCAAACGCGGTACCGTCCGGCTAACGACGGCGCAAGCCCTGGTGCGCTACCTTTCTGGCTTGCGCACACGGGTTGAAGGTCCGCAGGGCGATGAGATCGTGCCCCTTTTTGGCGGAGTATTCGCAATCTTCGGACACGGCAACGTGGCTGGTATCGGGGAGGCCCTCTATCAGTATCGCGACCGGTTGCCTACCTATCGGGCCCACAATGAACAGGCAATGGCCCACGCGGCTATCGCTTTTGCCAAGGCGCACTTCCGGCGTCGGTTAATGGCTTGCACGACGTCCATTGGTCCCGGGGCGACGAACCTTGTCACGGCTGCGGCGTTAGCCCACGTTAACCGCTTGCCGGTGCTCCTTCTTCCCGGGGACATCTTTATTTCGAGGGATCCGGATCCGGTGCTTCAGCAGGTGGAAGATTTCAGCGACGGCACGATTTCTGCCAACGATTGTTTCCGGCCGGTTTCACGCTATTTCGATCGGATTGTTCATCCGTCTCAATTGCTCACCTCGCTTCCACGCGCGGTGCTAACTCTGACGGATCCCGTGCTTTGCGGGCCGGTTACTCTTGCTCTGCCTCAGGATGTCCAGGCCGACGCATTCAATTATCCGGTTGAGTTTTTCGAGACTCCGGTCATCGAATTTCAAGGGACGCCTCCCAACGAAAGAGATCTGGCTGCAGCGGTGCGTGCGGTGATGGCAGCGAAGCGTCCGGTGATCATTGCCGGAGGCGGAGTGCTTTACGGCGGGGCCTGCGACGCTTTGCGCGGGTTTGCCGAGCGTCACGGTACGCCCGTTTGCGAGACGCAAGCAGGTAAGAGTTCCCTGTCTTGGGACCATCCTTTGCAGCTCGGGTCAGTCGGTGTCACCGGCTCGTCCGCCGCCAATGCATTGGCCAGTGAAGCCGATTTGATCCTCGCCGTGGGCACGCGGTTGGCGGACTTTACCACCGGATCGAACTCGCTCTTCACCAAGGCCCGGTTGGTCTCCCTCAATGTGAACCCTTTCGACGCGACCAAGGCGCGCGGTATCCCGCTGCAAGCCGACGCAGGGCTGGGCTTGTGGGCGCTCTCCAATGCGTTGCCACACTGGCGGGCTGAGGCAGCCTGGACCGAAAGAGCCAAAGATGAGGCCGCCGCATGGCGCTCCACGGTGGATACGATCACCCAGCGCCGCGATCTGGGCCAAGGTGAGCTCCCCTATGACGGCGAGGTCATCGGTGCCGTGCAGCGCTCGAGCCCGAGCTCCACCACCACCGATATTGTGGTCTGCGCGGCCGGCACACTTCCCGCTGAGTTGCACAAGCTCTGGCGCACATCGACACCTGGGGGTTATCACATGGAATATGGTTTTTCGTGCATGGGCTATGAGATCGCAGGCGGCTTGGGGGTCAAGATGGCACGGCCAGAACGTGAAATCATTGTGATGGTCGGCGACGGCAGCTACTTGATGCTCAACAATGAAATCGCTACCTCGGTGATGCTCGACAAGAAGTTGGTCATCGTGCTGCTCGACAATCGCGGCTATGGATGCATCAACCGCCTTCAGCAGAGTTGTGGAGGCGCACCCTTTAACAATATGCTTGTGGATAGCCTGCAGTTTGGTGAGGGCGCGCCACCGATCGATTTCGCTGCCAATGCGGCTTCGCTGGGCGCACTTTCGGAGAAAGTGGCCAACATCTCGGAGCTGGAAGCCGCCCTTCAACGCGCCCGCTCGGCCAATCGCACCTATCTGATTTGCATCGACACCGATGATACCCGCACAACTAACGAAGGCGGATGGTGGTGGGAAGTCGCCGTCCCTGAGGAATCTCCCAGAGAATCCGTTCGCCAGGCCCGCGCCGCTTACCTGCGCGGAAAAGAAAATCAGAAACGCTAAAGAGGGATCAGCGCGTGAATTTGCTTATCAAACCCCAGAAAAACGCCGAAGAGATCGTTTCGGTGACTCCTCAGTCGGCGGGATGGCGCTATGTTAGCTTTTCGGCTCACCAGCTTGCTCCCGGTGCGACGCTGAGCTTTACCGACAACTCCAACGAGCTTTGCATGGTCGTTCTGAGCGGGATCGTCTCCGCTCAGACTGAGGGTTTTGATTGGAAGGATATCGGGGGACGCATGAGCGTTTTCGAAGACGCTGCCCCCTATGCGGTTTACCTGCCTCCACGCGCAAACCTCACCGTGACCGCCAAAACCGATGCCGAGCTTGGTGTGGCCGGTGCGCCCGCAAAGGGGGAACTTCCTGCACGGCTCATCGAGCCTGCCTACATGGCCCGCACCGCACGCGGAAAAGGTTCCAATATCCGATACGTCTGCGACATCCTGCCCCAGAATGAGCCCGCCGAGTCCGTCCTCGTCGTCGAGGTCAGGACTCCAAGCGGAAACTCCTCGAGCTATCCTCCTCACAAACACGACATCGACAATGTCCCCTTGGAGAGCCAGCTCGAGGAAACCTATTATCATCGCATCAATCCGCCTCAGGGCTTCGTCTTCCACCGCGTCTACAGCGACTCGCGTGACATTGACGAGTCCATGGCCGTGGAGGACCGCGATGTCGTCCTCGTACCTCGGGGTTACCATCCCGTCGTCGTCCCGTATGGATACGAATCCTATTACTTCAACGTTATGGCAGGTCCTAAGCGCGTTTGGCACTTTCACAATGACCCGGCTCACGAGTGGATCCTATCTGCAACTTGAACGATCTGGCAAATTTCGACCCTTCGACGCGCTATCGCTTGCTCAGGGCAGGCCTGAAAGATCTTCGGGTGTGCTTCAGCCTAATTCCGGAAAATCTTCCTCCCTAAATTCCAAGGCGGGTCGCGCCCCGCACTGTACATTCGCTGCTTCGCAGTCACGCAAATCCACCCGGCGAATCTTGCCTGAGATGGTTTTCGGCAGATCCGAAAATTCGATTCGTCGAATGCGATAGTAAGACGGCAGCACTTTGCGGATATGCTGAAAAATCGACAGTGCGACCTCGCGCGAAGGCTCGATATCCGACCGAAGAATCACGAATGCTTTTGGCACCGCGGAGCGAATCGGATCGGGCGATGGAACCACTGCACATTCGACCACGTCGGCGTGCTCAATGAGAGCACTTTCAAGTTCAAACGGGCTGATGCGATAGTCCGAAGCCTTGAAGACGTCATCAGACCGGCCAACAAACGTGAAATAACCATCGGTATCGCGTGACATGAGGTCACCCGTTCGATGCACCTTTCCTTCGAGCGGAGAGATGGAGCCATCCTCTTTCTGATAGCCGGGCATTAAGCCTATCGGCCGCGGATCGAGGTCTACACAGAGTTCACCTTCATTGGTCTCTTGAGCATTGGCCTTTAGCAGGACCAGCGTGAAGCCAGGCAACGGTCTGCCGACTGACGCCGGTTTGACGAGTTGCCCGGGAGAATTGCCGGCCACTGCGGTGCTTTCGGTTTGGCCGTATCCATCGCGGATCGTAAGACCCCATGCGACCTGCACCTGTTCGATGATTTCCGGGTTCAGCGGCTCGCCCGCACTCACCACTTCCCGCAGTTTCGTTTTGTACTCCGCCAGTTCCTGTGTGACCAGCATCCGCCAAACCGTGGGGGGAGCACAAAGCGTGGTCACCTGTGCGCGGGTAATTGCTTCAAGCAAACCCTTCGCGTTGAAGCGTGACTGACTTGGAACGAAGACGGTCGCCTCGGCGTTCCAAGGCGCGAAAAAACAGCTCCAGGCATGTTTCGCCCAACCAGGAGACGAGATGTTGCAGTGTATATCGCCAGGCTTCAGCCCAATCCAATACATCGTCGAGAGATGTCCGACCGGATACGTAGCGTGCGTGTGCATCACCAGCTTGGGCTTCGACGTCGTACCCGAGGTGAAATAGAGCTGCATCGGATCGCTGGCGAACGTTTCGCCGTCCGGCGTAAATTCCGCTGAAGCCTCATACCCATCTTCATAGGCATGCCAATCGGCCACAGGTCCGCCTACCGCAATGCGTGTGCAATGTTTCGCCAACTGGCCGAACCTCGATACGCAATCGGCGGCACACACGATGTGTCGCACCCGTCCTCTTTCAATTCGTTCGGCGAGATCGTTCCCGCTCAGAAGGGGCGTGGAGGGTAGGATGACGGCGCCAAGTTTGATCAGGGCCAGTACCGTATTCCAAAGGGGAAATACGTTTCCAAGCATCACCATCACTCGATCGCCGCGACGAACGCCTAGCGCGCGATAGTAGTTTGCCATCTGCGATGATCGATAAGAGACTTCGCGGAAAGAAAGCTTTGTTTCGGTCCCGTTCTCGAAGACAATCCAAAGCGCTGGCTGATCCCTGTTTTGGCCAGCGGCGATTCTGTCGAACCAATCCAGAGCCCAATTAAACCGTTTCAGCTTGGGCCATCGAAAGTCTCTGTAGGCCACGTCGTAATCGGTGCGGTTCGAGAGGAGGAAATCTCGCGCTGCTCTGAATGTATCCGACATATGTTGACTCAGATTGCAAGATCCTCGGTTAGCGAAAGGCAAGAAGTCAAGGAGCCAAGGAGCCAAGGAGCCAAGGAGCCAGGAGCCACGGAGTCAGTCTGGGGACAGGGGAGATTCCCGGCGTTAAGTATGTGTTTGGCGTCGGTTTTACGGTCCGAAGAGCCAAAATAGGTGCGCCTGAGAGTACGCATCAACAGTAGGGTGAAAGTCCCTATCGGACAGAAGCACTGGTCTGTCCGTAGCTGAAGGCAACTGGGTGGACGAGAGGAAGGGTGGAGAGCAGCCGGAAGCGAATGACCAGTCCGTAAACCAAACAATGTTGAACCCGATTCGGCCAAGATGCATTGGCGAGCCTGCCTATCTGTGGCGAAGCCATGAACGGAAAACCGTTCCCGTGAAGGGAGAGCGGAACTTTCGCGACCTATCTATCTCTGGAGAGCACAGTGAGCAGCAGATAGGAATGCATAGGGTGGTTGGAGCAGAATGGTCGGAAGTTGGAGCGATATGAATCAGGGATCACGACCCGGGAAGGGAACAGCGTTCATGGTCTGTAGAAGGCCCGAAGAACTGTCGAGGCTGAAGGGGCACCCGCTAAAGAGACGCCTAGGAACCAAATGTCGAATCGAATTCTTCGTCACAGGAAGCGAATAGTTCATCCAACCCACGGCCGGTTAGGCATCCATCCCTCCCACTAACCTGTGAGCGATAGGCTGACGGCGCTGGTTATCTCCGCCTTTAGACGGGCGGCTGGTGAAACGTGGGATGCTGTTCTTTCGCAACTTCTTCGGATCGAAAAAGTTGCGCGGTGGGTGCGTTTTCGTCTCTCCTGCGCGAGTTGCATAACGAGCCGAACGCGGGTAAGTACCTCGGCGTTTTCGTGGTTGAAAGTGCTGCGAGCGACATCGAATGAAGCAAAAGTTTCCTTACATTCTCCGGATCAGTGAAAAAGCGAAACATGTCCGGTTTCAGGTGAGTGCGGAGAAGGGTTTGGAAATCGTCGTTCCTAAGCGGTTCAGTGCGTCACGGGTGCCATCGCTGGTCGAGAAGAACAGCCAGTGGATCGAACGCGCTTTCCGAAAGGCGAAAGCCTTCCAAGGACGATTCGGTCCGGTGCCGGAATGGCAGATACCACAAGAAATTACTTCGCCCGCCCTCGACCTGACATGGAGGGTGCTTACCTGCCGGGACGGCATGAGGTTGGTAGTTGTGCGAGAAACGTCCGCCACAACTCTGCTGATCCAAGGCGCGACCGATGATGCCGCCGCCTGCCAGAACGCCTTGAAAGGTTGGTTAACCCATGCGGCCAAAGTGCATCTGATCCCTTGGCTCAAACGGGTAAGCAACGAAACCGGACTCAGTTACTCGTCGGTTTCAATCAGGCAGCAACAGACCCGTTGGGGCAGTTGTTCGTCGCGGCATATGATCAGTCTAAACGCCCGCTTGTTGTTTTTGCCGGCAGATTTGGTGACCTACGTGCTGGTGCACGAGTTGTGTCACACCAAACACTTAAACCATTCATCCAAGTTTTGGCGATTGGTCGAGTCCTATCTGCCTGAATATCGACAATTCGATCGGCAACTGCGCCACGGCGGCCGATGCATGCCGGGATGGCTGACTGCGGAAATCAAGAAATCAAGAAGTCAAGAAGTCAAGGAGTCAAGGAGCCAGGATTGGACTACGGAGGATGATAGTGAACCTTTGGGCTGAATCCGCTTGTCTGAAAAAATATTTCGCTGGCGATCGTTCGCTCACCTTGCGTCTATCAAAACCTCTTTCGATCCCCATTTAAGCTTGATCTTGTACCCTGTGGCCCTGGTTGCCCCTTTTAGGATCTCGAGGGATGGGGCCATCGTGATGCGGTCAAAGACATCTTCGTCGTCAGATCCAAAGGCGAATACTAGCGCTTCGGGCAGGTGGGAAAATTCGACTCCGGGATCTTCCAGCACGCGCCATATCTCCGGGCTTGCTCGCCTGAGATACTCTTCCAGAATGCGCTTCGCGGCGGTGAAACTTTCGGGGTCTTGTCCGCCTTCTGTCATCGATCCAGCATGGCATGAGAACGACAGGATGTCATTCGGAGACAGCGAGGAACCAAACACTGCGCACGCCATCGAAGATCTTCAGAATGAACTAGAGAGGCGTGGAGAACACTACGCAAACGCCGGCTAGGCGAACGCCCACCATAACAGCATTCCCGTTAAGGTCAGCAACGAGAATACGGCGGCCAAGCCAATGATCCTAATCCGCTTCTCGGAAGCCCGTAGAGAGTCGAGTTCTTGGTCCTGAACGGGATCTTCGCCATGGACGGGAGTCAGTATCATTTCTTTGATACCGGGGGATTTCACAGAGACATTTTACCACATTGCAAACATCCACTAGGTAGCAATGAACAACTCAATTTGCTGCTTCGCATGGGAAACATGAAAAGTGCAGGCGATCTAGATTACCCGCAACTTACTCTTCGTGGCGGAGCTCTATCGCGAGTCGGTCCGGCGTTACAGCGGTGCAGAAGTGCAATGGAGCGATCCTCGGATGGCGACGCGCTCGGTGGACAAAAACGGGAAGTTTGCTTGGAAGCAACAAAAGGTCTTTCTCACGAGCGGCCTTGCGGGCTGACAGGTGGGCCTCCAACGGAAAGAACAGAGCCAACTCGAAGTCTGGATCGGCTGGCTTCTGCTCGGATACTTCGACCCGCTCAACCGCAGTTTCCTGCAGACCGATATTCGTCCGCAGACGCCAGAAACAAAAGAACTAAAACAGTGACAATGGAAACAGACGAGTTTTACCGATGTCCTGACCCATAAGTTGTTACCTATGTCCTGACTGCGCCCCCGAACGCCGAACGCCGAACGTTGAACGCCGAACGCCTCCTTCTATTCGGTGGCCTTCCCGCGGAACAAGTGTCGTGCCGAAAAAAGGAGGACTGCCCCGAAAAAGGGAACCAATACCCATCCTGCGTTGGCCTCGGGAACAACCGGAATCCGCCTTTCGCTACCCTTATCGTTTCTTCTACCGTTGTCTTTGCCGTCGTGACCCTTCCAGTAATCGTTTTGTGCATATGCCAGCGCGGGAAGAATCAAGGCGACTCCTACTAAAACGCAGGCCTTACGGAAATCATGGTGGGGGCAGAATGAAGTCATATATTATGCATATTACGGAATCCTCCAAAGAAATTTAGTCATTTTACTCAAAATGTTTTACGAACAGCGAAAATTGCTCGACTCCAGTTACATGGCATTGCGGAAATAACGTGAGTGCGCAAATCGAATTGACGCTCCAGCGAATTGGGCGCTTTTAAAGATTTGTTGGCTTCCCAATTGGATCAGGAATCGTGGGTCGCGAATCGTCACTTGCGGCTCCTGTTGGGAGGTATGTGTTTTAGCGAAGTCTTCGACCTCAAACCGACCAAGGGTACTGGGGTGTCGGAGTATTGGGGTGTTGGGGTGTTGGTCGACCGCAAACCGACCAGTGTTCTATACTCTGGCTCATGAACACTCTTCCGAAGGTGCGCGACGTGCTTGAGGGCCATATCACTCTGGAACTGGATTCGATCGATCGACTCTACCTAAACGGTTACGTGCCGCAGCTGCACGGCAATCCAGCCGCTCACCAATTGCCGGGACACGCCGATCTCCCGAGCGAGTTGGGATTTCCGACCGTACTCTTGGTGAGTTCCGTTCCCAGGCTCCGCGTCGAGTTAACACCTCTTTTGGCGTATTGCCATAAAATCTATAAGGAGCGACAAATCGATTCCATGGTGGTCCTTTAGTTCCGGTCCAATAATTCCGATATTGCAAGGAATGATCATTTCTCGATTTCACAACCGCGTTGGTAAGGTTTGCGCTGTATTAGCCGCCACGTTGATTCTCCCCGTGCTGGCGTATGCCGGCACGGATAACGGTAACGGCAACAACGGCCAAAACAACGGCAATCAAAATGGGAAGAACAAAGGCGGGAACCCAAGCATTCCAGTGATTCCCGAGGCAAACGCAGGGTGGGTATTGGTTCCTTTTTTCGGTGTAGTGCTCCTTTTTTCGGCACGACACTTGTTCCGTGGTAAGGCGACCGAATAAACTCGACCGTCCGCTAAAGACAAGGTTCTCCGCGCCGAATCATCTGCCCGTCCAACGAGCAACTCTTTGAACGCCGATATCTCATTGGCTGTCAGATACTACTCGTTAAGGCGATTCGGGTACGCGTGCGAAATCCCCAAAGTCTCGTGTACGCGGCCCGGATCATCCTTTTCAATGAAGATCGAAGCGTCAGTGGGCCTTAACCCGTGCAATCCGAGCTGGCTGTCCGCCCGCAAAAGCAGATCAAGATCGCCATCAGCGACGAATGAACATCGCCAGTGCGGATTCGGAAGCCACGGTTGGCAAAAGAGCTACTCGGGAGTGACCCTCGGGGGAGGCTAAAGCAAAAAAAGGTCTTCATGGAAAAGGGGATCCTTTGACCTCGCTTGGCCATCGGAGTTCTTCGTTGTTTCTCCCAATGGTCAGGCGTTTGTGCTGCGACAATTTAGAGTGACCACAGTTGCGGCACTCGATTTCCCGTTCTAGCGATTACCTAGCGCAAATACCTGCCGTTGAATCACTTCCAAAGAATCGGGGCGACACGATTCGAACGTGCGACCTCCTGCTCCCAAAGCAGGCGCTCTACCAAGCTAAGCTACGCCCCGTTTTCCGGGAAAGCAGTACTATGGGCGAGTAACAAGAAAATACCTAATGATATTTTCTCCTGGGAATCGGACTCTTAGAGATAAGGCTCCCGGATTCCGCGGCTCTCCAAAATCCCGCTGGCGGATTTTCAGGGTCTGCGCTTGAATCTTCTCTCAATGGAGTTGACGACCGAATACCTGATCGTTTCCGGGTCCCTCCGCTCAAAAAGCCGGAGTCGGGCGATGGCACATTTTCTGACGGATTGTTACCGGTCGGCAGGTATTACGGCGAAGATGATCGACCTTCGCGGCTTACCTTTGCCTTTCTGCGACGGAGAAGAAGCTTACGACCATCATTCCGTGTTTGCTCTTTCAAAAACAATTTCCGAGGCTCGCGTCGTCATTATAGCAACCCCAATCTACAATTTCGACGCAAGCGCAGCATTGAAAAATCTGATTGAATTGACCGGCGACTCCTGGGAAGACAAAGTCGTCGGGTTTTTATGCGCGGCCGGCGGATCGATGAGCTACATGTCGGTCATGGGCCTTGCCAACAGTCTCATGCTCGACTTTCGCTGTTTGATCATTCCGCGGATTGTTTACGCGACGAGCGAGGATTTCACCGACGGGCACCTGAGTTCGTCCGAAGTGCGAGAGCGGGTCCGGGAATTGGCGCTGGCGTCTACCAGGGTTCGCAACAGTTAAGCCGGGAATCGTGGAAGAAAAGACTTCCGTCTTCGGAGTGATCTTCGGGCTGAACCGATGGTCATTTTTCCGGACGAACCATGAAGGCGGTGATCGATGAGTTGCCGGCGCTCGTCAGAATGCAACATCGTCTTGTTTCCCTGGTGGGGGCAATCGCGCACGATGGTTCCAGCAATCGTTACGACGTCGCCCTCCGAACCGCAGAGAAAACCAGCAGCAAATTTTTTCTCTTGCCGTCTCCGTTCCTTGCGGATTCCCCGGAGGAACGAAGGCAGTGGTGCCGCCATCGTTTGTACCGTGCGGTCGAGACGCTTGCGGGTCAGGCGGATGTGGCCTTTGTCGGGATTGGGCAAATGGGCATCGGTTGTCCGATGCATCGTGAAGGGTTCATCAACGAGGCGGTAGTGAATGAACTCGTCGAGGTGGGAGCGGTCGGGGAGACTTTGGGATGGGCTTTCGGCCGGGCAGGAGAACCGGTGCGCACCTCGATCCATGAACGGGTCACCAGCATTCAATTGCGGCGCCCGCCAAAGACGCCGGTCATCGCTTTTGCGGCCGGCGAATCGAAACCCGAAGCCGTTCTAGGCCCCCCGAGGTCATTGGATAAACGGTCTTGTCACCGACGAGACGTGCGCGCAGATGATCCTGCAGAGCGCAGGATAAGCCGGGCGCGAACTGACCGGCAGGCTGACGATCGTTGGCCAATCTACTGGCCAGCGCCGCCGTCCAGGCGTCGTTTGAACGCTTTTCCTGCTTGAAAATGCCCCTTCGGCGCCGCATCTTGCGCTTCTTGTCGGGCCGTAGCACAGCTTGGTAGTGCGCTTGAATGGGGTTCAAGAGGTCGTGGGTTCGAATCCCGCCGGCCCGACCATATTTTGGTTAAGTTACTGAAAATGAGTCAGTTATATAGTAGAGACGAACCCGCAGTGGAATGGTGCTGGTAACAATTCTTCTCGGATGCTGGTAACACGTCCATAAATTGCCACGCGGGTTTGCCGATCTTTATGCTACAGCTGTTTACGCGCTGAGATATTGTCAAAAGTTGTTTTTTGGGGACGGCTGCATCCTTGTTGAACTAGAGAGAAAGAAGGGGTGGTCTCGATAACACGATAGCCCAGCGCTACATCCACAAGCCCGGAATTCCAGGCCAGACTTCCTGAACGGTATAGAAAGCCACGCGGATCGACAGAGGTCGCAAGTTTAAGGTAATATCCGCTGGCTTGAATCAGCCATCGGCTTTTCTGTAAGTCTATGCTTAGCGGGATGATGTAACACTGACCTGCATCGTCGATGGAACGAGCACATCCCACTTACCCTTGGCAGATGGTCTAAACTGCCGAACCTTCCCATCTCGCCCGAGCATCACGGTTTCGCCATTGGTTTCTCTTACGGTCCACCTTTCGCCGGGCTTGGAATCCCCCCCGACGTGCGCGTATGGAATCTGACCACTCGGCCTGGCGCATAGTGTAATAGGTCGCGGTACGTTTCGGAACCAAGGTAGTGATACAGGCAAACGCTGAGCTTCGATTGATTCCATTAAATGGAGTTGTGGCGGCACTCCGGAGAAATTGCGCGGGATGGTTTCTGGCAGATCTATCCGAGCAACTAGTGCAACGAATCCGTGCCCTCATATAGCATGTTATTGTAGTTTCGGATGTAGCGCATGAGCTTGCGTGCGAGGTCCTTAACCGGAGTGAAGACACCGCGCGAAATCACATCACGTTGGATTTTAGAAAACCAGATCTCGACTTGGTTAAGCCAGCTGGAATAGATCGGAGTGTAATGGATTCGGACGGTGGGGTTCTCTGCAAGAAATGCAAAGACCTTCTCGGTCTTGTGGGCACTAAGGTTATCGGCAATGACGTGGATCTGACGCTTGGCGGGTTGACTGTCGACGATCTGTACCAGAAATCGACAAACTCCTCACCGGTATGCCGTGCGGTGGCTTTGGCTAACACCTCTCCGGTTTGCGTGTTCAGAGGGCTGTAGAGCGAAAGTGTGCCATGGCGGTAAATACCGAATCCGTGCCGCTCGGCGCGGCCAGGAGAAAGGGGCAATACCTCATCCAAACGATCTGAGCCTGGATGCGGTCTTCTCGTCAACGCGGAAGACCACGGCATGCACGGACGGTTTGAGATACAAAGCCTGAAGATGTGGAGCACTATTAGAACCGAGGACGGCCCCACATGGGGTTAGGCCAGGCGTATCCGATCCGCCAACAGGTGTGTCCGATCCGCCAACAGGTGTGTCGACTTAGAACGTGTCCTGACTATCGCGAGGTTCAA
>Ga0210396_10000835_pt1 | contig 35861 bp, 34 predicted proteins | sample IncBWH17OmetaG_FD_155466 | JGI IMG/M metagenome (GOLD analysis project Ga0210396, IMG submission 155466) | Forest soil microbial communities from Barre Woods Harvard Forest LTER site, Petersham, Massachusetts, United States - Inc-BW-H-17-O ...
CCTCGACGGCACCGGACCGATCAACGAAGACTGGATCAACGTGGGCGGCGGCGATGGGTTCCAGTGCCAGGTCGACGCCGAGGACCCGGATGTCGTCTATTCCGAATCGCAGGACGGCGCCATGTCGCGGCGCAACTTGCGGACGGGCGAGCGCGCGGGCATCCGCCCGCGCCCGCCGCAAACCCAGCCTTCGCGATCGGCTTCGCCCGGAGAGGAAGCGCTCGGCGCCGCACAGGGTGGCGGAGGCTTCGGGGGATTTGGCGCCGGCCAGGGCCGGGGTGGTCGCGGAGGCGGATACAACTTCAACTGGAACACGCCCTTCATCCTCTCCCACTTCAACTCCCATATTTTCTACTGCGCGGGCGACTACGTCTTCCGCTCCTTCAATCGCGGCGATAACCTCGAAATCGCTTCCCCGAAAATCATCACCAATCAATTCGGCAGCGGCACGGCCCTGGCCGAGTCTCCGCGCAATCCGGACGTGCTGTACGTCGGCACCGACGACGGCAACCTCTGGATCACCCGCGACGGCTGCAAAACCTGGACGAACATCCAGAAGAACGTCGGCCTGCCGGGCCCGCGCTGGGTCGCCAGCATCGAGCCTTCCCGTTATGCCGACGGGCGCTGCTATGTCGCCTTCGACGCCCATCGTTCCGACGACGACAATCCGTACATCTACTTTACCGAGGATTTTGGCAAGACGTGGAAATCGATCGCGGCCAACCTTCCCTGGGGCTCGAGCCGTTGCATCAGCGAAGACATGGTGAATCAGAATGTGCTGTATGCCGGGACGGAATTTGGAGCTTGGGTGTCGCTGGACCGCGGCAAGATGTGGAACAAGTTCGGGGCGAACCTGCCGACGGTTGCCGTGCATGAGTTCGCGCAGCATCCGGTCAACAACCAGATCGTCGCCGCCACGCACGGGCGAAGCCTGTGGGTGATCGACGTTTCGGCGCTGCGGCAGATCAAGCCCGAGAATCTGGCGCAGACCCCCGCGATCTACGACCCGCCCACGGCGATCCGCTGGCGCTCCGAGCCTTCGCGCGGCACGACCAACCGGCGTTTTGCCGGGCAGAATCCGACCTTCGGCGCGGACATCTACTACTCGCTGCCCAAAGAGGCCAAGAGCGCGACGATCAAGATCGTCGACATCTCCGGAAAGACGCTGCGGCAGTTTCCGGCGCGGACCGAGCCGGGTCTGCATCATCTGGCCTGGGATCTGCGCCTGGCCGGTGGGGGCCGCGGTGCGTTCGCGGCTGGTGGCGGTGGGGCGGCATCGGGAGGCAGGGGCGGCGGTCGGCGCGGACGCGGCGCGGGCGGCGGTGGGCAGGCGGCACAAGAACAGCCGCAGCGGGCTGCTGACGCCGGCGCCGCCGAGCAGCAGGTTTCTGGTGGTGAGGGCACGGCCGGCGAACAGGCCGGCGGCCCGGGCGGCGCGCGCGGTTTTGGCGCCGGTGGCTTCGCGGCCGGCGGTGGCTTCGGTGGTGGCGGGGGTGGGTTCGGACGCGGCCGCGGGGGCTTTGGCGCCAACTCCGTCTTGGCTGGCGACTACCGCATCGTCCTGACCGTTGACGGCCAGGAATTTGCCGCAAATCTCAAGGTGGAAAATGATCCAGTCGTGGCCGATTCCGTCGCCATGGCCAGCAACACGCCCGACTACGGCGAAGAGGAAGAAGCCGACGAAGAAAACAGTTACTACCACATCGACGAGGTCGGGAACGAGGACCAGGAAAAAGAGGAAATGGAACGCCAGAATGATCGCGCAGAGGGGCAGGCGATTCGCATTGACCGCGATCGTAATTGAACCGAGCAGACGTTCACGTGACACGGGTTTTCAACCCGTGCTGGCGCCTTAGACCTGAGAGAATTGAGAATAGGACGGATTCTCTACGCTCAGTGCCGCTCGCACGGCTTGCAAAGCCGTGTCACGGGAGAGCAACTTACGCCGGGAAAAAGCCATGCGATTGGGATCACTGCTCGCGGTCGTTCTGCTCCTGTCCGCGGTCACGGCGATCGCGCAGGAGAAGAAGGATGCACAGTCGAGCTACGAGCCGCGATCGGGGCCGGGCGCCGGGCAGAAATTCCTGGCTCACTTCGTGGGGCAATGGGAGGTGACAAAGACTTTCTATCCGCGTTCGGGCCAGCCGTCGATCGCCAAAGGCGAGTGCAGACAGACGATGATCAATGACGGCCGGTTCCTCAAATCCGAGTTCGTGTTCCACTCCGATTCCGGAGATACGACCGGCCTCGGCTTGATCGGCTTCGAGCCCGAGAGCGGAAGATTCACCAGCGTCTGGATGGACTCGCGGCAGACGCGCATGTCGCTACGTCAAAGCAAAGAGCCCTTCAACGGAAGCGAAATTGTCCTCTTCAGCAAATCCCTGGATCAGGATGGCCGGCCCGCGCGGCAGTCGCGAACCATCACGCATCTGGAAGACGGCGGAAAGAAGATTGTTCACCGCCAATTCAGCGCCGGCAGCGAGGGAAAAGAGCGCCTGGTAATGGAACTGGTGATGATGGCGCGTCCGGGTCAATGAAGGGATACACGCGGACCCGTGTCCGGCCGCGACAAGGAATCGTCTGGGTCGGATCCCGTTCAGCCTTTCCCGGGGTTGCTTCCTTCCGGCTGCGGAAGGTCCTTGACGCTGTTCAACCCGAACAATTCAAGGAACCGCTTGGTTGTGCCGTAAAGGATCGGACGTCCGGGCTCCTCGGCCCGTCCGGCGATTTTCACCAGGTGCTTTTCCATGAGACTGCGGATGGTTTCGCCGCAGGCGCATCCGCGGATCGCTTCGACATCGGCGCGCAACACGGGTTGTTTGTAGGCGATGATCGCCAGCGTCTCCAGCGCCGCTTTGGTGAGTTTGGCGTCGGCTTCCTTCTGATGGAGCTTTTTGAGCGGGTCGCCGAACTGCGGGAGCGTGAGGATCTGAAATCCCCCGGCGACCTGCTCGATTCGGAATGAGCGGCCGGTCGATTCGTACCGCGAATTGAGTTCTTTGATCGCTTGGCGGACGGGTTTGGTCGTCGAAAGCCCGATCACTTCCGCAAGCCGGCCCGCGGTGAGCGGGTGCTGCGTGCTCAGAAGCAGCGCTTCCAGCAACCCCAGATCGACCAGCTCGGCGGTCGCGGAGCTCCCCGCATCGTCCTGCTCGCCCTCGGCGTCAGTTGTTCCGTCGGCGTTCTCGTCCACCAGGCCGTCCTGCTGATCTCCGTCATGCGGGTCCCCGTCGTGCAAGTCCCCGTCCTGCAAGTCCATGCGGGCATCCACATTTTGCTGTTCCATTGGGTCCGCCTCGATGACCTCGTCGTCCTTGACCAATCGCAGCATAGGGACACCTCGATGAACTTCAAGGTGTTATCGGCCTTTTCGCTCCGGGATTTACAGCAAACCTCGCCAAAGCCGGGCATCGCCTTGAAACCGGGCATATAGTCTCTAGACTGTGTCGCCACCGCCCCAAAGGCGGTTGTACGGGGTGTAGCTCAGCTTGGTTTAGAGCGCTTGGTTCGGGACCAAGAGGTCGCAGGTTCAAATCCTGTCACCCCGATTTTGGAATCCCACTTCGCATGACGACCCAGCCACTGACCGTTCAGCGCCATTATGACCAGGTCATCGCGCCGCATTATGACCAGGATCCGCAGTCGGTCCTTTCCAATTCACTTGGCAGGGCCCTCAACCAGCTCCGCGCCCAGCGCCTGTTGCAAAAGGATGAAGTGGAACTGCTGGATGTGGGGGTGGGGACGGGATTGTTTCTGGGCAAACTCCGCGAGGCCGTGACCGGCCGATTCAAGCCTTGCGGGCTGGACCTTTCAGAAAAGATGATCGAGATCGCCCGCGGACGCGTCCCGGAGCTGGAGGCGGCGGGGGATGACGCCGCCAACCTCGACGCCCATTTCGATGGACGCTTGTTCGATCTGGTTTGCACGCATTTCATCACCGGGTTTGTGCCGGCAAGCGTGCTGGCGCCCAAGATCATTCGGCGGTTGCGGCCGGGGGGTTGCTGGTCGCTGGTGGCGGGAACCAAAGGCGGGTTCCCGGCACTGCAGTCGCAGGTGGATCGCCCGCTGGTGCGTCTGGCGTTCGGAGGCAACCGGCTGGCCGTGCAGGAAATCACCTGCAACCCGGCAGGCCGCGAAGAGCTGGTCGAACTCCTCACCAGAAATGGGTTTGAGATTGCGGCGGCAGAGACGCTGGCGCCGCCGGTCCGCTTTCGCAATCTCGAAGACTTTCTGGAGTTCGGCTATCGCGGCGGCTGGCTGACGCCCTTCGTCGAGGCGCTGGGGCTCGATCGCGCTGGATGGCTCAAGCGCAAACTGATCAATTTGCTCTGTTTTCCGATCGCGGACCACCACGAGATCGAAATCATCCTGGCGCGGAAGCCGGCACAAGCTTGAAGCGTGGCCTGAGGGAAAGCGGGGAGGGCGAGGCTCTGCCGAGCCGGGACCCTTCCGCAGCGGTAAGTTCGGCTCGACTGGAGCTCGCCCTCCCGCTGAAGACTCGCTACGCCGTCCAGTCGCGGCGGCCCCAAAGCAGAAAATTCAGCAGAAGCGGCACCTCGTAGAACAGCAGAATCACGAAGAGGACCGGGCCCTTGGTGTACTTCTGCCTGAAGACGGTCATGTCGCGCTCGAGGTGGTAGACGCGGTGGCTCCAGTTCTGAAAAACGTAGAAGATCGGGATCAGCGCGAGGTAGGCCCAGACCGGCAGCAGCGGAAGCTCGAGCAGTGCGAGCAGGAACAGGGCGAGAAAACCGGCGACGGCGAGGATGACCCGCGGCGGCAGGTTCGGGGCGACGGCCAGCAGGTAGGCCGCCGCCATACCAATCGGCGCCCATGGCGTGCGCAAAAGCCAGTACACCGCGCCGTACACGCCAAACCAGACGAAGAACAGCGCCACCAGATGGAGGAGGTTCACGCCGAACTGCGAATGCCGGCAGAGGTGCCGCGCGTAAAGTTCGTCGAACTCGACGCGCACCACGTTCACCGGCCGGGATGAAAGGGCCTCCATTAGAAATCTCTCCTCTTAATAGGGCAGGGGCGGAGCCGGTTTTTGATCACCGCCGCCGCGAGCTTCGGGAACGGCGCGGTCAACACCTCGGTAATCGTCCGGCAGGCTTTGCGAAGGTGCTCCGGGTCGGCGCTCAGCGGGGGGGTGATCTTGAGCACGTTCGGCTCGTACTGGCAGAAGCCCACCAGCACCGGGAACTGGGGGTGACGCAGCATCGCCGCGAGGTAGAACCAGAACAGTCGCTTGTGCAGCCAGCGCTGCGGCCATCGCGAGTCGTCCAGTTCGATGCCGATGAGCATGCCGAAAACGCGGATGTCGCGGACGGCCCGGCAGCCGCTAAGCGACTCGCGCAGGTCAGCCGCCACCAGTTCAGCCGACTCGCGCACACGCTGCTCGAGGTTCAACTGTTCCGCCTGCTTGAAGACATTCAGAACGGTGCGATATCCCTGCTCGTAGCCGTAGCGATGGCCAAGCTCGTCGGCCAATCCGGGCGCCGCGCGATTGACTTGAGCGGCGACCGCCTCGGAATACAGGGTGAGGGCGAAGGGGAACATCATGTCGCTGGTCCCCTTGCCGATGGTCAGCAGGTCGGGCTCGAGCCGCATCCAGACGGATCGAGCGAATGGGCCGGTCCGGTACATGCCGGTCTGCACTTCGTCCACGAGCAGAAGATGGCCGTGACGCTCCCGCGATTCGGCCAGATGGCGCAGGACGTTTTCCGGCACGGCCCGAACCCCGCCGACGCCCTGCACCAGTTCGACCTGTACAACCGCGGCGGGGTTTGCGGACATCGCTGCCTCGAACTGCGCGATTGCGTTTTCGGCGAATGGGTCCACATACGATACGTCGCCGTAGAGCGGGCCGATGTTTTCCTTGTAAAAGGACCGCCAGGTGCCGGCGAGGGAAAGCAGCGTCTTTCCGCCAAAGCCACTGCGCAGCGCAATGACGTCTCGGCGGGGATACTGGGCGGCCAGTGCGAGTTTGAGGGCATTTTCGACCGCGGTAGCGCCGCTGACGGCGGGAAGCAGGTGCGGCAATCCCGTCAGTTCCCCCAGCCTACCGGCCAGTTCAGCGGCCGGGTCATCCGTCCAGGCCGAGCTTTCGATCTCGTGCAGATAGTCCGGCGGGTTGTGTCCGCGCACGCTGCACGCCACGCCGCTCACGCCATCGAAGATCGGCTGACCATTCACGATAACGAAATCGCCCTCGGCGCGAATGTCGGGAGTGTCGCAGCCGGTCTGGCGAATCGCTTTACGCAGCGAGGTGCTGTAGAGGCGGCCAAAGAGCGCTTTGCGGTAGTCAAAATCAGCTTCAATCCGTTGCAGGTCCGCGGCGACGCTCGCGAAGAATTCAGGATCGGCCTGTGCGAGGCAGTTCATGAAATGCAGGCTTGAAACAGTATTGGGCTGATAAGTGGTGGAATGAAAATTGGCCCGGCCCGCGCCTTTCCAGTGATCGTACAGAACGCCGCGGGCCGAAAAGGCGCCGAAGGGCACTTCGCGGTTTACGAATGATTCGTCAAAGACAACCATGTCGGGCCGCAGGCGCGCCAAGGCCGGTGAGTCGCCTCGACGAAGCTCGGCGAGGCTCTGGCGCGTCACGCGCATCACCAACAGCGCCTCGTCGCGGCGAACCAGCCTCTCAACACACTCAAACGACTCGTCCGTCAGCCCGCTAGCCAGCACAACCAGGCCGAATTTCTGCCCGACGTCGGCAAGGTCCCGCGCGTTCTTGACGACCTTCAGTCCCGGGATGAGCTCGATCCTTCCACCGTCGCTGAGCTCGATTTCAGTAAAAGAGCCCACCCGGTCTTCGAAATCCAGGACCAGCCCATCGGTCGATTTACCGGCCCGGGTGAGACAATAGCGCGCGAGCTTGATTGCCCCGCCGAGAGCCTCGTCAAATGAATTGGCCAGGAACGATGGGTAGGGATCATCCGGCGCGTCGGCCCGCGCGGTCCACGTGCTTCGCACGTACCGATCGAGGCAGAAGCAAGCCTGCGTGACAAACGGATTGAGGTACAGACGAAACAGGTTTGGCCGCCGCTCGCGCAGCATTCGGCCGAGCGTATCGGAAAGGCGGGAAGGAGCGGCGGTTTCGGTCGTCGTCATCGAAATCTCGCTTAGCAACTGTGCTTGCCAGGATTCGCCCGAACGGCGCCGGGTGCGAAAGTCTGTTCGAGATATCGCTCGAACGCGTGGCGGTGCCGCCGGGACATGAACATGTCGGCCGAGACGCAGTCCTGATCGCAAAAGGCCGAGTTGGGCAAGCCGTCGGCGCGGATGTAGCGGAGCTGGATCTTTTTGAGCGGCACCCCGCGGTGCGACTCCCAGAACTTTTCGAATTGCTCGAAAGTGAAGAACAGTTCCACGTGAAACGCCAGGTGCCGGGTCAGCGCGTGCATCAGGAAGGAGGTGATCGGGTTCTCTTCGAGCCGGTCCCAGACTTTGCCGATGGAGTCGCGCGCGACGGCAAGAGCGGGTGATAGTGCATCGCCCGCCTGGGTGTAATAGCGATAGATCGTCACCCGGGTTCCGGAGGCGCTGGGCTTGCGAATCTCCACGTTGGCGGCGGTCTTGTCACGCAGCGCCTCGAGCAAATCCGACGCGGCAGGGGCGTCGAATTCCTGGGTGCGGAGGAAATAAGTCGCCTTCGGCTTCAAGTGACAGTAGAGCCGCAACAGCAGCACTTGGGAATTCGTGTCATACGCGAAGCGGCCGAACTCGGGGCTGTCCTGGTCTGCGATGATCAAACGGTCGTCGCATGGGTCGTACAAGATCGCACGGATGATTGTCTCAGCGACGCAGGAATAGTCTGACGCCGAGCCATGGATGGGCACGAAAAAGGCGGTGCCGAGGCAGACGTAAGAGTAATTGGGAATGACCGGAAGGTCCTGGCCGCGGGCCAGCACGACGTCGCGGGCCTTGCGGACGGTGGCGCCGCAGTCGCCGCGAATGATCGCCGCGCCGGCGGGGACCACGCGATTGAGGTTCACGGTCGAGACGATGGTGCGGCCTGGGTAGCGGTGGCCGAAGTGGTTTACGCCATTGTTGTAGCCGACTATTTTGACGTGGCGGTAGTTGTATGGGCTGTAGAGCGCGCAGAGATCGCGGAAGGTGACGGGCTTGAGGATGGAGACATTCAACGCCCTCCATCGAACAAGGCGTTTTGCGAGCAACGTGATGAACAGGCCGGCAATTTCGCCCAGCATCAGCAGGGCCAGAATGGAGGTGATCACCTCCAGACAGGTACTGGGCGGGCCCGTCGTCCGGTGCGACGCCAGCACCTCTCGCCAGGGTAGGTTTGCGCCCAGCAGAGTGTGAATCCTGCTGCGCGTCGGTTGCGCGAGCCTTTCCTGCTCGATCGCACCGAACAGAGCGCTTCCGGTAACGAAACAACTCCGCATTCGCGAAGGGACAAGTGGATAGCAGCATCCCCATCTCCCGGCGGCGGCGAGAACCGGTGAGCGGTCGCTCAGAATGTGACCCGGGCGAAAGACGGTCGGGCGGAGGCTAAAGCGTTTCGCGGCGCGGACGACATGCTGCTCGGCCTCAATCGCTTCCGCATCCCACAGGTGGACACGGAACGTGCTGACGATGGAAACCCGGCACTCTTCTCCGGAGGACATTCCCGCCAGCAGCCGGTCGAGGGCAGTCTTCTCCGCAACGCTGAGCTTCGGCTTGAGAAACAAAACCAGCGAGCGGGCGCTGATATCAAACCCACGACGCAGATCGACCATCTGCACGCGACCGGCGCCTTGGACCCTGGCAAAATCGGCGTAGTCCTCCGCGACCGGATCACCGAACGACGCGACGCAGACGGTCTGGTGAGCGACGGTCTGCCGAGTAGGTTCGAACGACCGCCGGCGCCGCTCAACGGGGATATCTAAAGAGGGGTTGCCCATACTTTACCTTCGCGTTCGGCTCGATCAGCGAGACGATGTCCGCCGCGGGTGGCGTCAGCAATACGACGGTGGATCCCAGCTCGAACGTCGCCAGCCACTGGCCGCGCCGCACCGGCGGGGGATGGGTCCAGCGGTGCGATTCGATTTCACCAGAACGCGGCTTGAATCCCGGGAGCAGCGGCAGCGTGATATTGCCCACGCCCCACCCGGCGACCATTACCAATAGGCACGGTCCCGGCGGCGTCGAAAGCTGGAGAATCATCCGCTCGTTCAGCGTATAAACCGGGTAGTGGGTGGTTTGGCAGGGAGGATGTACGAGCAGCCGGTGGCCCGGAACATGCGTGATCTGATCGAGCGCGCCGTCCTGGGGACAGAATACGCGATGGCAGTCGACCGGCGAAAGAAAAACGACGGCGTACTGGCCACCTTCAAACGCGCCGACATTCATGCCCGGCAGCAGCGACGCCAATGTGTATTCGATGCCCTTGAGCGTGACGATTCTCCCGTTCACGATCGGGCCGATTTCCTGCATCGTGCCGTCGCAGGGGGAAAGGAACTGTCCATCGTCAGCACAAATCGGCCGGCATTCGGGCTTGATGCCGCGAGTGAAAAGCGCGTTGATGCTCGGATATTCCCACAGCGGCAGCTCGGCCTCGAATTCATTGGGCCCCGGTGGGTATTTTTTGGCAAACGCGCCGCGATAGACGGAGAGACGGAGCCGGCGGCTCGGTATCGGCAGCCGCGAGAGTTTGATGGCCAACAGCGCGCCGAACATGTTCACCAGCCCGCCGTGAATTTGCCTGGCCTGACGCAACTGTTCGCACCGCACCTGGCGTTTGCGGCTGCGATCAACAGGCTGTTTTGCGACGATGGACATCTATGCCTCGATTGCCACCCGTTGCGCGATGCGAAGCGCATTGGCCATGATGGTCAGCGCGGGGCCGACGCCCAAAGACGTCGGGAAAAAGCTTCCATCAACGGCAAAAACGTTGGGATGTGCGAACGAGCGGCAATCCTGATCAAGCACCGCGTTTGACGGGTCGCGGCCGAAGCGTAGCGTCCCGCATTGGTGGGCCACGTGCTCGTCGGAGGCGAAATGGGTCGGCAGGCAGAACGCCGCCCCGGCCGCCTTGAGGATGCGGTACATGAATTTCCCCAGCATCCGTCCCCGCTCCAAGTCATATTCGCCAAAACGATGCGTAACCCGCGGCTCGCCCTTCGGGCCGGCGGTCACCCGGTTTTCCGGGTCGGGGAGGTCCTCGATGATTCCCGCCAGCGGAAGCATCCGGCGGCGGAGAAAATTGATCAGCCACCGCGGGAAGCCCCGCGGCGCCGCCTTGGCGGCCAGAAGCGGGCCAGGCACCGGCAGCGACTGCACCAAGCCCAATTTGTCCGCGATCGTTTTGGTTCCGAAATAGAAGTCGGAGAAACCCACCTGTTTGACAAACGCGTTTTCGGCGCCGGTCTTCTGTTTGAACACGCCGGCCACGATCGGCGAAAGGTGCGTCATGTAGTTTCGTCCGATCAGCGGGTGGTTGTCGCCGGATCGAAGCAGCAAGAGCGGTGAATGGATCGCCCCGGCGGCGAGGGCAAAATATCGGGCTCGATACATCGAACGTCGTCCGGTCGCGCGTTCCACGACGTGAACGCCGTCCGCCCGGCCGCCCGCCCCAAATGAAATGCGTTCGACGTCGACGCCCGTCAGCACCTTTAATGGCCAACCGTTGGCCTGGGCAGTATCCACCAAGTGTCCCGCAGACCGCCGCGCGCCGGTCGGGCAAACGTAGCCTGCGCAGGCCCCGCAACGGAGGCAACTGCGCGGGTCGATCGCCAACGGCAGGCGAAACGGATGCAGTCCGATGGAGCGATTGGCGGCGATCAGTTTTTCATTGAGCGGATGCAGGGGCAGCGGGCGGTTAATATATCCGGCCACCGGCTTTCCCAGCGGACCGAAGTCGTCGGCACAGTCACCGCCTACGCCCATAAGACGTTCGGCGCGAGTGTAGTGCGATTCCAGGGCTTCGTAGCCGATGGGCCATTCCCACAATTCCCGCGGCAGGCGGTCGCCGTATCGCTTTCCGGGAGAAAAATCGTCGAGGCTGGGCCGAAGCAGCGCGCCGCCGTAGAGGGAAGTTCCACCCCCGAAAACTCCGCCCGCGTAGAGGCCCTTTGAGGTTCCGTTGACCTCGACAGCCCGGTCGTCGTATGGCGCCTTATCGATGAGAACGGCCTGTTCTTGTGAGGCGGGGGAAGCAGGGGGGATCAGCGTCGGATATCGTTTCCCCCTCTCCAGCAGAAGCACGCTTTTCCCCGCCTCCGCGCAGGCATACGCGAAGGTTGCACCTCCAGCCCCACTGCCAATGACGATCACATCGCTGTCGTAAGTCATCTTTGCCGCAACGCCAAGGCACCGGGCGATCCGTCTTTCAGCCGCCAGTTACAGCAGAGCAACTCCTCCGGCCGTGCTTTGCCAGTTCCTGGACGGCTTCAGCCCTGAAGCCTTCAAAGTGACTGGCCCGACTGGATTAGGCACCGTTCCTGCGGTGGACCTGAAGCACATCTTCACCGGCTCCATTAAGCGTTTGAACAGGTGTCATTCAGTTTTCGTTAGGGAGGCACGAATCGAGTTCTGGTTGTCAAAGAACGGCGGGTCTAAGATGGGCCCATGAGAACCATGAAAGCGCTCGTGAAGAAACATCGCGAGCAGGGCCTGTGGCTCGATGAAGTCCCGGTCCCCGATTTTGGCATCAACGACGTCCTGATCGAGATCCTCCGCACCGGTATCTGCGGAACCGACGTGCACATCTACAACTGGGACGCCTGGGCGCAGAAAACGATTCCCGTTCCCATGGTGGTAGGCCATGAATTCGTCGGGCGCATCGTTGATGTGGGAAACAACGTCAAGGATTTCCATGTCGGCGACATTGTCAGCGGCGAAGGGCACGTGGTGTGCGGGCGCTGTCGCAACTGCCTGGCCGGGCGGCGCCACCTCTGCAAGGACACCAAGGGCATCGGCGTCAATCGCCCCGGCGCGTTTGCCGAGTACCTGGCGCTGCCGATGACCAACGTCTGGGTGCACGATCCGCACCTGCCGGAGCCGACGAGCGCCTCGATTCGCGACGTGCAGTCGATCTTCGATCCGTTCGGCAACGCGGTGCACACGGCGCTGCATTTCCCGGTTCTGGGCGAGGACGTGTTGATCACCGGCGCCGGGCCGATCGGGATCATGGCGGCGGCGATCGCGCGGCACGCCGCGGCTCGATACGTCGTCGTCACCGATGTCAATCCCTACCGATTGGACCTGGCCCGCAAGCTGGGCGCGACGCTGGCCATCGACGTGCGGAGTCAGTCGATCGCCGACGCCCAGAAAAAGCTCGGCATGAAGGAAGGATTCGACGTCGGGCTGGAGATGTCGGGAAATCCCGACGCCTTCCGCGACATGCTCGCCAACATGGCGCACGGCGGCAAGATTGCCATGCTCGGCATCCCGTCAAAAGACATGGCGATCGACTGGAACACCGTCGTCTTCAACATGCTCAACATCCAGGGCATCTACGGCCGCGAGATGTACGAAACCTGGTACAAGATGACCGTGATGCTCCAGTCAGGGCTGGACATCAGCGGCGTCATTACCCATCGCTACCCATACACCGATTTCGAGAAGGGCTTCGAGGTCATGCGCGCCGGCCTCTCCGGAAAAGTCGTGCTGACATGGAAGGAAGGATAAAAAATAGGGTCGGGAGCTATATTTGTATCCTTTGGTGAATTAAGCTGTTGCGTATGTCGTATCGATTCGAAGGCGGAGATTTCGGTGGATCTATCGCCCCGGCGTGAGCTGCTGGCGGAGCGTCGCGACGGCTCCTGCGCGAACCTCGGTTGAGGCGTTCACGTCGAATTCCAGGTCGGGTCGGAAGGTCGTGCGCAAGCGATCGACTGCTGCCTGACGAACCGAAACGTCGTCCGAATACAGGCAATCCAGCAGGAACGTCGGGTCGGCCCGCAGCCGGCCCACCTCTTTGGACGAAAGCTGCTCGTACTGAAGCAGGAACCGGTCGAGCCGCACGTTCTGCTCGGGCGTGAGCCTTGAGCGATCCATGTTCTCGATCACGTCAACCGCGTCCCGTCCGAATTGCCTCAGCCTGATCAGAGTCTGATTGCGGACGTGGTAGTCCGGATCGTTCAGGGCCGGCAACAGTTCGTCGATCCGACGGGCCATCACTGGGTCGGGCTTGCGAAGATCGCTGAATACCTGCCATGCCACCGACGGGTCGGGACACAACAGCGGCTCGGCTTGGAGCTGGCGCAGCATCGGCCGCACGTACACATCGGTTTGTTCCGGATGATCGCGAAGGAACGAAAGGAAGTCCGGCGATGTGAAGGTGAGCTGCTGCGGCTGATAGTCGCTGGAGGAAACAATGAACAGCTCGACCGCATCACCCCCGCTGGACTGCAAGCCGCGTTGCTGCATGAAAATAACCTGATGCATCGCATCGGCGCTGCGCGTGCTGCGAGTGATCGTCAGCGATCCGCCCTGATAGCTCACGCTGATTGTCGTGGTGATCTTCTCCCGTGGGAAATCGGCGGCGCTGAGGCTGTAGCGATCCAACGAGCCGGTCGAGGGGTCGCGATGAACGTTGATGAACGTGAAGCCGGGAAGATTATCGATGCTGACCCTTCGCGGCTGCTCATTTGGAATGGTTGCCAGCGGCGTGGACAACGACAGGAAACGACCCTCAACCCGCAGCCGCATCAGGTCCTCGAGCCGATGGCGACCCAGCGAGGCGAACCCCTTGAGCATCGCCTCGTTGGCGTTTCTCGATGCCTTCCATTGCAAAAGCACTTCATCGTCCGGCCGCGTGGCGGGGGCGTTGACGACCAGGTCCTGGCCTTGCGCCGCCACACTCAACAGGGCGCACCAGAACAGCGCAGACCAGCATCGGGGCAAACGGGTGCGGCGGCCAACAAATCGCTCGGCGGAATTGAACATTATGCCTCTACACGCGGCGCATATCATAGTATCGGTTATTCCCCCAGCCGAACCAATGCCCGCAGCCATTCAAACTGTGCCGTACTTGGTTTGCCTTCGATCGTGACTTCCGGCCCGGCGGCGGGATCGACAACTTGGGCGTAAATACAGGCAGCGTGAGCGTCGCCGCCGATGATTTGATCAATTGTCAGGCCACGACGCGCCGCCAAATCAGGCACAACCGCCCATAAATCCTGCTCTTTCAGCGCTGTTGAGTAACTGCGGCTGCCGAAGTAGCCGTAGTTCTGGTATCTCGCTTCGAACGAAGCTGTCGAAAACGCCCGGCCGTTGGCAACCACGTCAACTTTAGTTTCCTGCTGAGGTTGCAATCGTCCGCCGGTGCTGTCCAGCGGGATGTCTGCGACACCCAGTGCCGTGCGAACGTGCAAGTCTTTGAGAGATTTGGCGGACAAATTGCGAATCGTACCCGTCAGGCGCGGGGGGCCTCCGCTGGCCGAGAGCAAAAGCGATGCCCGAATCGTCGGCGCCCCCGGCTCCAACCTCAGCCATCGCAAGAATCGCGGATGCCCCGAATCCAACCGAAGCTGCTCGGGCGCACACGACTGCTGCGATTCATGCAGATGCAGATCGCCCTGCGCCGGCGCCTTTGCCGGATCGACGGAGCCAGGGATCACGGCGTCCCACCAACCTTCTTCGCCGCTGATCTGGAGGATCGCATCATGCGAGGAATCGGCGGCCATCACACCGGTCGTGCCGACGGCCTGGTCGTCAACCTGATCGATGACGCGCAAGCTCCGGACAGTCACCGGAGCGGGAGCAGCAATCGCCGCGCTTACCCAGGCCGCCGCCAGCGCCAGAAATCCCATCCAGCCCGGAATGGTCGTCCAGGTGAGGTGGGGGCGCCCGACCGCCTTGAGCACGATCGAATCGAGCGGGCCGACGATCAGCAGGATGCCCATCGCGAGCAGCGCCAGCCGCCGCCACCAGGCGACCCGGGCCGGCTGCGGGATCAGGAAATCGCACGCCGTCGAAATCGCCGTCCCCTCCCGCTGCTGCTCCCGCGTTTCGCTCTGATACCCATTGTATGGCGATTCATATTTCAGCTTCTCCGGAGGCTTCAGGCCCGGGTTCAGCGTCTGGACGATCGGCTGCCAGAAATCCAGCGTTCCCTGCCGCTCGCGCGATTCCTCGAACTCGATCGCCCCCAGATCGATCGGCGCCACCAGGATCCGCCCCAAGCCGCGCTGCGCCCAGTACGCATTAATCCCCGAGCCCTTGATCAGCTCCAGCGAAACCGCGTTCGCCGAGGGCTGAAGCCCACGGCTCGACGATTTGGCCGAACGCGCCGCGATGCCGGCACGCTGCAAAATCTCCGCAGGCAGCGTGAGCGGCTGGACGTCCCCGATCCGGCACGGCAGCGACGCGCCCAGGATGCTGTCGGCGGGCACGGTTGTCTCCGCCGGTACCAATAGCAGGCTCCCGCCCTGGCGGACCCAGTCGAGGATCGCCCGCTGCTGATCCGAATCCAACCGCCGAAGGTCGCTCTGATTGAGGAACAAAACGTCCAGCGCGTCAAAGCCAAGCGCCGCTCGCGGTATCTCAGGCTCCGGCAGATATCCGAGTTGACCGCCCAGAATCCGCGTCGCCTGCTCGAGCAGCGTCGCACGTCCGCTGAGCCCGATGAACAGTTGCGATGGCCCAACCGCCGGCACGTTTGGCGTCGATTGGCGGATTCTTTGGGGAAACTGTGCGACGATGGTTCCGCTGTCGGCGTCGCGGAGCACCGCTACGCTGCCCGGCCAGGCGCTGTAATGCACCGGCGACAAAAGCGGGTAAGTCACGGGCGCCCGACCGATTCCGAACTCCTGCTCGATAACCGTCGCGAACCCATCCTGCCCCGGCGAAATGAATTCGAGTTTCACGTTCCTCGATCTTGCATCGGCGACGCGCATCAGGACCGGGTTCCATCGTCCGATGCGTTCCTTCCCGCCCCAGCCGCGTATCACCTTCAGTGTTGTCTGCCCGCTCAACTGCGTTGCGAGAAACAGAATTGCGAGCGACAGGACGGCCGCCACGTGACACGGGTTTCTAACCCGTGCAAGCGGCCCAAATCGACGAACACCGCGGCGTTGCAAAGTTCCAACGTGACACGGGTTTTTAACCCGTGCTGACGGGCCAAACCGGCGAGAACCTCGGAACCTCAAAGTTTTTTCCATCTAAACGATCCCAGCACGGGTTAAAAACCCGTGTCACGCTAAGGCCGTTCGATTTCACGCCTTTTCCATCGCTGCAACAGTTCCGCCGCACGGACTTCAAGAAGCTCCACAGTTCGTCGCATTGATTCCTCTATCGTTGCCGGCGGACTCAACGTTAACCATTCCACCAGACCTGCGGCTCGCCCCGCGGCGGCATCCGGGCTTGCAGACCCGACGGTTGCAACGCATGGAACACCAAGCTCCTTGCACAACCGGGCCACGGCGACGGGAGCCTTTCCCGAAAGGCTTTGCGCGTCCAGGCAACCCTCGCCTGTGATGCACAGGTCCGCTCCCGCCAGCCGCTCGCGCAGGCGCGTGGCTTCGATCATGATCTGCGCCCCGCTCTGTAGTCTCGCGCCCAGGAACGCCAGCATGCCGAAACCCAATCCCCCGGCGGCGCCCGCGCCGGGCCGGGCGGCCTGGTCGAGCTTGCCGGTCCGCAGCGCCAGCCCTCGCAGGGCGTCGTCGAGCCACCGCACCTGCTGGGCCGTCGCGCCTTTCTGCGGCCCGAAGACCGCCGCCGCCCCGTCAGGGCCGTACAGCGGATTGCTCACGTCGCTGGCTACGGTGATCTTCACGCGCTCGACCGGCGAACCGCGGCCGTGCTTGATCAGGATGACCGAATCCAGGTCGCGCCCGCACAGCGGCTCGGTCGCACAGACCGGCCCGCCCCCTTCGAGAATGACCGGGAGCCCACACGCTTGCGCGCAGCCGATTCCGCCATCAACCGTGGCGCTTCCTCCGATGCCGAGGATGATCTGCCTGACACCCTGTTCCGCCGCGGCAACGAGCAACTCACCGGTGCCGAAGGTCGTGGTATTTAGGGGGTTGCGATCCTCGGCTTCGAGCAGCGCCAGTCCGCTCGCCGCCGCCATCTCGACGACCGCAGTTTTACCATCCCCGAGGATGCCGAATGTCGCATCAACTTTCATTTCCGGTAGCGGACCGGTCACGCGCCGGGTGAGGATGCGTCCGTTGGTCGCCGCCACCAGCGCCGCCACTGTTCCTTCGCCGCCGTCGGCCATGGGGCATTCGTCGATCGCGATTGCCGGGTCCGCCCCCCGCAACCCCGCCGCGATCGCCCGTGCGACCTCGGGCGCGCTCAGTGACCCTTTGAATTTGTCGGCGGCGACGACAATTTTCATGCCGGGGCAAAGCCTACCCTCAAGGAGAGAGGGAAAACACCGAGACTGAACGTTTTGAACGAAACTGAACGTTTTTTGGAGCCTTGTTGGGAGAGGCAGAACTCGCGGTCTGGGGATACCGCGTAGCAGGACTATGACAAGTGGCTCATTTTGGCTCACGGTGGCTCATGTTTTAGGGATGGCCATGAGCCACATGGGCCAGGTGGCTCACTTTGGCTCATTTTGGCTCATGTTTTTGAGGGTGGGCATGAGCCATGAGCCACGATGGGTTGTGAGCCAACCGAGGGTCTGGGGAATGTCCCCGGTGTCCCCTGCAAAAACACGAAAAGGGGACATTTGGGGACATTGGCGCTTGCGATGGGCGGGTGCCGGCCCGGCTTTTCCTTTGGGTCGGCCCGGCGTAACCTGTGGCGATGCTGGATAAGGTGTTTGCCAAGTGGTGGTTGTCGCGGGTGGTTCCGTTCCGGGACGTGCCGCCGGAGAAGCTTTCGGCCGAACGCGAGGCGATGCAGCGGCAGCAGGATTACAACCACCACTACGCCGAGTTCCTCAACAATTCCGTCTTGCCGGCGGTCGATTCGCTGGTGCAGAACCTCAGTCGCAACAATATCGTTCACCGCGTCTCGACGTGGGGCAACCAGCTTTCGCTGCGGATTCACCTGGCTTGGCGGTGGGGGGAGCTAGTCATCATGCAGAGCCACGAGGACGCCGTTACCTTCGAGCATCACGTCATTACCGAGGGCGAGCGCCGCGGCGAGGATTCGGCCGAGGACCATTCGCACCAGTACGACCTGCGCGACGCGCTTCCGGCGACCCTGGCCCAGCAGGAGCTTCAGTTTTTCCTGGGCCGGCTGGCCCAAGACCTCGTCGAGCCCGAGCCCGAACCGGAGATCCCGCCGGGGGAAAAGGCGCCGGAATAATCCCGTTGCCAATGTGGCCCGATCATGGCCCGATCGCTTCAACCGACAGTCGGGCGGAGCGCCTCCAGGTCCTGCTCTCCGGCTTCGCCGACGACAAAACGCCGGACGATCGGGTTGTCCGTGGCCCGCACCTGGAGTGGCGTGCCGTCGAAAATCAGGTGGCCTTCGTGGAGCATGACGATGCGGTCGCCGACCTTGAAGGCGCTCTGCATGTCGTGGGTGACGACCACGCTGGTCACCTTCAGCTCGCGCTGAAGCTTGAGAATCAGCTCGTTGATGATGTCGGCGCGAATGGGGTCCAGGCCGGTCGTGGGCTCGTCGTAGAGGATGACGCGCGGTTCCAGGGCGATGGCGCGGGCGAGAGCGACGCGCTTGCGTTGCCCGCCGGACAGCTCGGCGGGCATCTTCCTGCGGACCTGCGGCAATCCGACCAGCCGCAGCTTTTCGTCGACGATCCGGCTGATCTGCTCGCGGGTTCTTCGCGTGTGCTCGACCAGCGGAAACGCGACGTTGTCCTCCACTGTCATCGAATCGAACAGCGCGCCCATCTGAAACAGAAAGCCAAACTGCTCGCGCACCCTGGTGAGCTTGCGCTCGGGGAGCGGGTCGATGCGGCGGCCGTCGAAATAGACCTCGCCTTCGTCGGGTTGAAGCAGCGCCACCATGTGTTTGAGCATGACGCTCTTGCCGCTGCCGCTGGCGCCGATGATCACCAGGCTCTCGCCCTCTTCGATCTGAAGATCGATGTGGTCGAGCACGACCTGGCGGCCGAAGCGCTTGGAGACGTTTCGGAACTCGATGAGGCTCATCCGAATATGCTTTTGAGGCCGTAAATCGCCTGATACATCTGCTGCGACGCCTCAGCGAAGATGAAATTAAGAATGATGATGGCGATGAAGCTGGCGACGAAGCCTTCGGTGCATGCCCGGCCCACGCCGCTGGCGCCCGATCCGCTGTTGAACCCTTTGTAGCAGCTGATCAAGGCGATCGCCCCGCCAAAGAGGAATGCCTTGCAGATTCCTTCCATGATCTGCCAGGTGCCGACGCCGCCGTGCGTTGAGTAATACCAGTAGGCCTGGTTGGGGACATGAAGTGAAAAAACAGCGATCACCCAGCCTCCCAGAATACCGAGGACGTCGCTGTAGGCGGTGAGGATCGGCGTCAGCAGCACGCAGGCGATGAATCGCGGTACGACCAGGTATCGGATCGGGTCGCTGCCCATGACGCGGAGCGCGTCGATCTGTTCGGTGACGCGCATGGTTCCCAGCTCGGCGGCCAGTGCGCCACCGACGCGGCCGGCGAGCATCACCGCCGCCAGCACCGGACCGATCTGCTTCACCACCGACACGTTGATCACGCTGCCCACGCGCGATTCCTGACCGATCGCGGCAAAAGTCGCGTACGTCTCCACGGCCATCACCATGCCGATGAACGCGCCGACGACGCCGACAACCGGAACCGAGCGGACGCCAACCTCATAGAACTGCGGAAGGAGCAACCGCCAGTGCTTCACGTTGAAAAGCCCCCCCAACAGCCACGCGAACGTATGGCCGACGAAAATGCAGAAGTCGCCGAAATTGTCCAGCAATTCGGTGGTGCGTCCGCCAACCCGTTCGACAACCCGTAAAGGCATGGGGCGAGATGATATGGGCGTGCAGTGGGGCGAGCAAACGACGAAGCCGCGGTGACGCGGCCACGGGGGCATGACCGCCGTCACCGCGGCTTGCGCGGCGATGAATTTGACTCCTGATCGCGTTCCTGGCGATCAGCAACAGGGTGATGAATACCTCACCGTCGCAACCGTCGTCCGCCGGACCTGAGCTGCCTCGCTCGTTTTCCGCGGCCGGTGAGTGAGTCCTCGGCAAAAAAAATCAATTCCGTCAACGCGTCAATCGAAAACGCCCAACTGACGACGCGAGCCTACGACGCGAGCGCTTCGGACTCCTGATGCTGCTCAAGGAGATCCGACAGTGCCTGATCGAGCTGCTTTTCCGCGTTGCGAATTTCCCACGATGCGACACCGGTTACCCGGTGGGCAATCAGCCGGTCAAGTCCTCCCGGTTTGGCCAAGGCGTCGTGGAGCTTGGCGTTAATCAGGTTCTCGATTGCTTTACGCAGCGATTGGGCCTGGTTGGCCATCACGGCAGATCTCCTTGCGCCTGGGGCGCGGTACAAAGCCTGATGGCAAAAGGAGAGGTCCTTTTGCTGCCGGCAAAACCTGCTGATTTCACCGGCCAGGGCGACTAGGGAGCGCTGGGTAGAGATCGGAACGCCTAACGAAGCGTTGATCCCTTTCACGTGCCTGCGGAGTTAGCTGACGGGCTAGGAGGTAAAAGTCTCCTTCGGCCAAACGGGCCCGATTCGCCCCTGCCACCACACCCACATTCCATTCAGGGTGGCGACGCGAATTGTGGGAGCAACTCGCGTTGGGTTCTCCGCGCCTCCCGATGGCTCGGGAAGCTTCGGCGGTCAAGCGATACGGATTCTAGGGAACACAGCAGTGCTGTCAACCTCAAAACTCGCAATCCGGGACCTTTCGATGAAAAAAAGTGAGATTTTTTTTGTTCCCCTCTTGCTCCAATTGCGGCAATTATTGCGCGGCCGCGCCGCAGGGGGACCCATTGTATTGGCTCCCTCAAATCTCCTTCGCCATCCGCCACAGCACGCCTCCGTCGCGCGCCCCGGTCCGGCGGTAGCCGAGCTTCTGGTAGAAACGCATCGCCCGCTCGTTGGCCGGCGAGCAGTGCAGCTCGATCCGGTCCGCCTCCCAGCTCCGGCAATAAAGCACCGCCCGCTCGTGAAGCGCCTGGGCAAACCCCAGTCCCCGGAAGGCCGGCGTGACGTAAAACAGATTCGCGTAGCCGGTCCGCAGCCCGTACGGGACCTCCAGCTCCACCTGCCCGACGCATTGGTCCCCAAGAAATGCGATCAAAAACCCTTCGGGAAATTCCTCGACCTTGCCCTCCAGCCACTTCAGATAGCGATCTCCCCCCTGGAAGCGCGAATCGTCGCCGAACGAGCAGATGCAGGCGTCGAGCTGGTGCGCCACCGCCAGCTTCGCGTCGCGCCGGGGGTCGATCGTCCGATAGCTGAGGTTGTGCGTCGTGAGCGTCATCGCCGCTACAGGATTGTACCCCGGCGAAGCTGTCATTTTCGACATAGTCGTTTTTCCCGTCAAAGCCGCCGGCGCCGCGATCCGATCTGCTTGCGGGGGAGATGCTGCGCACGAGGACGTGTTGGATGGTCAGTTGCGGCTACGAGGTTCTGGACCGCGCGATCGCCGGCAGAATGGGTGGCGTTCTCACCGCGCCCGCGGACGCCCAGCCCGAATGGCAGGTCCGCTTTCTGGCTTACGATGCGGAGCTGGAAGGAATCTGGGTGGAGCCGCTCGACGAGTCGTGCCAGCCGCTGGACCCGCTCATCGCTGCCGGATCGCAGGTGCAGGCGGCCATCGGCATCGATCACAATCGCTACGCCTTCTCCACCCGGATCGACCGCCGCGAGATGCATTTCTGGTTGACCGAGTCGACGATGGTCGAGGCGATTTTGCTCGGCGGCCCGATCGAGCTGTTCGTGGCGGAGCGCCGCGCCTGCCCGCGATATCTCGTCCCCGACACCAGCGGCACGCTGGCCCAACTGACCTTCCGCTCCGCGCTGACGCCGCTGCGGGTCAGGCCCTGGGACATCAGTGCCGGCGGCGTCAGTTTCCTCTGCCCGCGCGATGCCGCGGCCCTGAAGCTCAAGCGCGATGACCTCGTCAGCTTCACGCTCAACCACCGCGGCGGCGCCATCGCCGGCAAGGCCAACGTCCGCTTCACCCGCCTCTTGAGCGACCGCGTCCTGAAGTTCGGCGCAAAATTCATCCCCGACTCCCTCGACGCGGCATCGCAAAAGAGCCTCGGCCTCTTCCTGGCCGACATGGCCCGCCTGGCCCGATCGCGAAAGAGCCGCTGAGCGATCGGAATTCGCGCAGGTTCCGCTCATCCGGGAGCCTCGCCCGCCTCGCCCTCCCCATGCTTGCTTTTTCGTCGTCCCCAAGCTTCGTCGCGCCTAGAATCCGCCATTCCTCACCCGGAGCCGCGGCGATGGCCTCTCATCCTGAGCACATGCAATGCATGGAAGTGTGGGGCGGCAACCAGATCGTGGACGACTCCGTCGTCGTCGCGGGGCTGGACGCGTGGGTGTACAGCAAGCCGTACGGCGCATCGGAGGGGGGCGGGGACGTCTACTACCTCTCCTCCTGCGCCACCGGACGAATCGCCCGCCTCCTGCTGGCCGATGTCAGCGGGCACGGCGAAGCCGTCCGCGCCATCGCCGTCGACCTCCGCGAGCTGATGCGGCGGTTCGTCAACCAGATCGACCACAGCCAGTTCATCCGCCTGATGAACCAGCAATTCGCCATCATGGCCAAGGCCGGCAACTTCGCGACCGCCGTCGTCAGCACGTTCTTCGCCCCCACGGCCCGGCTGACGATCTGCAACGCCGGACATCCGATCCCCATCTACTACCGCGCCGCGACGAAGCAGTGGAGTTTTCTCGAAGCCAAAGAAACGCAAGCCCGTCCAGAAGAGCCGGTCAACCTGCCCCTGGGCATTCTCGATCTGGCCGACTATCAGACCTTCGACGTGCAGCTCAAGACCGGCGACCTGGTGCTCTGTTACACCGATTCGCTGGTCGAATCGCGCGGCCCCGATGGCGAATTGCTGGGTCACGAGGGGCTGATGGAGATCGTCCGCTCGGTACCGATTGCCGAGCCGCGCGAATTCGTGAGGGCGCTTTTGGCCGCGGTCGAAGCCAAAAACCCGGGCAATCTGAGCAAGGACGACGTGAGCGTCTTGCTCTTCCGGCCCAACGGCCAGGGGCGCCGGCCGTCGCTGGTGACGCAGGCGGTCGCCGTCGGCAAGATGACCGCCGCCATCGCCCGCTCCCTCCGCCCCGGCGGCCCGCCCGTCCCCTGGCCCGATTTCCAGCTCCCCAACGTCCCCGGCATGGTCATCCCGCCCTTGCAGCGCCTATGGTCCACCCGCAAGGCCGACACATAAGGCCCGTCCCGATCCGCTTCAGCGCTTCCGCCCCTTGATCGCTTCTCCGAACGCGCGGATCCCCTCCAGGTGGTAATCTTGAAACTTCGCCAGCGTCGGCTTCCAGGACGCCAGCACGAACCCCTTCAGGCGCGACGGATCGATGTGGTCGGCGGCGAAATCGAACGTCTTGCCGATGTTCTCCACGTGCTCCCAGTTCGAGCAGGTCGGCGCCTGCTCGAAGCCCGCCTTCTCCAGCTCGATGTACGTCTCGGCCCCGCGCTCGTCATGACGGAACGTCGTGCCGTAATACCAGTTGCTCTGCAAAACCGACTTGGGGCAGCGCGTGTAGAAGTCCGGGCCGTGCTTCCAGGCGTAGTCGGACCAGATCCACGGGCGCGAACCGCCGGACCTCACCGCGTCGACGAAGAAGTTGAAGTCGTGCCACCACAGCTCGTGCTGCCGCACGACGACCAGGTCGTCGCCGGCCTGATTGGCGGCGGTTTCCTCGTCGTAGCCCAGGTGAAAGAACCGCGGCGCGTCGTACAGCGCGATGACTTCCCGGATCAAATCGCGGCACACCTGGTAGTACGTCGGCGTCGAGACCATTCGCTTGTACGGGCCGAGCCAGGTGTCGTGGGCCGCCGAGAAGTTCAGCTTTGGAATCGGCTCCAGACCCAGCTTTCGCATCCTGGAAAGCTCGTCCCGCAGCCGGTCGCGCGACCAGGCGTTCTTCACCGCGATCTCGGGATGGCTCTCGTATTGAATGGCATCGCCCAGGTCCATCAGGATGAGATTGATCCCGGCCTCGGCGCTGGCCTTGAGCAGCTCGTTCCACGCCGTGTCCTCGCACCGCAAATACGGCGCATACGTCACGTTCGAGAGCTGGTCCTTCGGCAACATCCCCCACCCCTCCGGCTTGCGGTCCGCCCACATGTTGTAGCTGACGTGGATGAGGTTCGCATAGAAGGGCGCGGCCTGCGTGGCCCGGCCTGCCGCCGCGGCCCGCGCGTCGCACGCGGCCGCCGCGAATGCCCCCGCCGCCCCCGCCAAAAACGCCCGCCGCGATGCCGCACGCATTGGGCCGGTTGTATCGGTTTGGTTCACGGCTCCGTTCTCACTCAGAGAATCAATGGAATCAAGAGGCATCCATTCGGGGTGCGATACGTCTGTCCCACCAGGCGGTCGTCCGTGGAACTTGGCGCGCGGTTGCGATAAGTTGTTGCTCCATGCAGCCAACCTCGCTCTCCCGTCGACGATTGATCCAATCTGGAATTTCAGGGGCCGGGGCGATCGCAATGGCGCGGTTCGCGCCGGGGCTGCTCGCCGCGGATTCGTCCGATGACGGACAGGTGATTCCGTTTCTCGATCCCCAGCCGATCGATCCCAGTAAGCCGGCGGTGAAATGGCAGGACCTGCGCGACTGGATCACGCCGGATCAAGAATTCTTTGCCGTCAGCCATTACGGGCAGCAACAGGTGAACGCCGCGAATTGGCGGTTGGAGGTCGATGGGCTCGTCGAGAATCCGATCAAACTGACGCTCGATCAGCTCAAGCAGCGTCCGGCCCGCACGACAACCGCGACACTCGAATGCTCGGGCAACGGGGCCGGCGCCGGGTTCATGGGGGCGATCGGCAACGCGACCTGGACCGGGACCGCGCTTGCGCCACTGCTGAAAGAGTGCGGCCTCAAGTCCGGCGCGACCCAGATTGCCTTCTGGGGCGCCGACCAGGGAAAGGAAAAAATCCGCAACAAGGAATATGCGCAGAACTTCGCCCGCACGCTCACGATCCAGCAAGCGACTATCGAAGGCGTGCTCCTGGCCTGGGCGATGAACGATCTGCCGCTCACCGCCAATCACGGTTTTCCCCTGCGTCTGATCGTGCCCGGCTGGTACGGGATCGCGTGGGTGAAGTGGCTGACGCGGATCGAAGTTCGTGACCGCCCGCTGATGAACCGCTTCACCGCCCGCGATTACGTGACGATCCGCGGCCGCCGAAACGCCGGCGGGCAGATCGAATGGACCGAGAGCTCCGTCGGCCCGCTGAACGTGAAGTCGCTGGTGGGCCGCGTCACCCGGCGGGGCGATCGCGCGGTTCGCGTCACCGGCGCCGCCTGGGCACAGGCTCCGATCGCGAAGGTCGAGCTCAAGATCGACGACGGGCCCTGGATCGCAACCGAGCTCGGCCGATCCGCGCCCGATGCCTGGATCTTCTGGTCCTGCGAATGGAAAAACCCCGCCGCGGGCGACCACACGCTCGTATCCCGTGCCACCGACCAGGCGGGAAACGTCCAGCCCGCCGCCGACGAGGATGCAATCAAGCTGAAGCAAACCTATTGGGAGGCGAATCAGCAGTATCCGAGAAAGATTCGCCTGTGATGTGCAGGTCGGCTGGAGGCCGTTTCACGTGATACCGTCTTTTGTTATTGCAAATCCCTTCCCTGTTGTGGAATGATGTTGGTTCGGCAGTTAATTGGGGGATCGGCGTTTGAGAAGAAGGAGGCTTAGATGCGTTCCGTCATTTCTCTGGCGTGTCTTTCGTTGATCGGTTTGTCGGGAGGTTGCACGTCCGCGACGGACGGCTGGCCGCTGGGCAAGAACCAGTCCATGGCCTGGAACGTGGATCCGGTGATTCCCCGGGCCGTCCGCGCGCCGACGGGGCACGTGCTGCTGGGTCATCTCACGGGCCGCGGCACCGCGACGTTCACGCTCCAGGCCGATCCGCGCGACGCCAACCGCCTGATCTGGGTCATGACCGACGACCATGGGGGCGAGTTGCTGGACGATACCGGCAACGTCGTCGCGCATCGCGACGGCACGCACTGGGCCGCCGAGAACGGCCAGCGCCTGACCACCGAGCCGGTCGCCAGTGTTTCTCGCCCCGGTCACGTTCCGTGGGTGCTCTATCGCACCAGCGGCGCCGAGAGCGGCGGGTTGTTCGGAGGCACCCAATTCGTCGAGCAGATTCACACGATTGGCGGCCCGCGCCGCTCGACCAGCCAGGAGGCCGGCGCCCAGATGCAGGCGGAATACACCGCCGACTATTACTTCTACGGGCCCATCGCCGCCCAGACCCGCCTCGAACGCGGCGCGAATTACAGCCTGTAGAATTTGGTGGGCGGGCATCACGCCTGCCCGTCTTTGCTGGGCGGACATTCCTGCAAGCTTGTCCGCCCCAGCAATAATAAACCCCCGGCCAGGGAACCGGGGGCATAGGGCCCGACAGGAGGTAAGAGTCGGGACTTGTAGAGGCTCATGAAGGACGCCGTCCTTGCGTCGCTGTATTCACTCTAGCCGTCGAAGATGAAATCAGGATGAGAGGCTGCGCTGAAATGACTCGGGAGGCGCGGTGATGAGTGCGACGGCGTTGCCCGCTGCCGGCGGTCCGGCCGCCGCGGCTCACCGCCCCATTTTGTGAAGATTGTCCAGGCATTCCTTGACGGTTTTGAGCGGATTGCGACTGGTTTCGTGCTCGACGATGTACCACTCGGTGCCGCCGAACTCGTCGTAGGTTGCCAGGAGCGTCGTCCAGTCGATCTGGCCCTGGCCGATGGGGGCATCGGGGCCGCCGCCGTGCTCCTTGAGGTGGGTGGTTTTGGTGCGGCCGGGATAGCGCTTGATCATGGCGATCGGATCGCCGCCGCCGTCCAGCGTGTTGCCCACATCGAGTTGGTGGATGACCTCCGGGCGGGTGTTGTCGAAGAAAATCTCCCAGGCGGTCTTGCCGTCGTACGTGCGAAAATCCGGGGCATGTGAGTGGTAGCCGACTAGCATTCCCTGCTCGCCGGCCCGCTGCGAGATTTCATTGAACATTTTCGCGTTGTCCAGCCATCGCTGCGCGGTCCGGCCTGAAAGCTGCGGGCAGATGAGGAACTTGTTGCCCAGCGTCTTGTGCAGGTCGATCGTCCGCTGGAGGTTGTCGCCCACAAGCGTATTGAGCTGCGTGTGCGTGCCGCAGCATTTGAGGCCGTTGTCGTCCAGGAGCTTGTGCAGCTCGTTGGGCTTTTTGTCCCAGCCGAAGTACCCGGCAAATTCGACCCCCTGGTATCCCATCTTTCCGATGGTCTCGATGGTGCCGACGAAGTCGTGCGGCAGCTCGTTGCGGACCGAGTAAAGTTCCAGCCCGATCGGGAGCTTCTTCACCTCCGCGGATCGGCCCACAGAGGGCATCGCCATGGAAAGCGCGGCAAGAGCCCCGGTGCGCAAAACGTCACGGCGGGAGAGACATGCTGGCATGCAGTTTCCTTTGTCTATCCGCTGTTACCGGCCGCCAGGCCGCGATGTTGCCGCAGCTGCCGGAAGTGCCAACCGGGACCTGGTCTCGTTCAACCTTTGCTGTCGGATGATGTCGGTGTACCCTGTGTCTCTGTGGCCGTCTGGACCTCACCGTAAGACAACCGCCATGGAATTCTTCTTCCACGAGCTGGAGAAAGATGTGCTGATCCTCAGCGCCGATGGGGGGCTCAACGCCGAGACCGGCGCCGAGTTCGTCCGGCAGCTCGACGTGCTGGTCGACAGCGGGCTGAGGAAGATCATCGTCGACTGCACGCACCTCCAATACATCTCGAGCTATGGCGTGGGTCTGCTGGTCCGACTGCACAACAAGCTCGCCGGCCACGGCGGCGACGTGAAGATCGCCGCTCCCCACAGCATGGTCCTCCAGGCCTTGAACATCATGCGCATGGGCGAAATATTCGGAATCTACCCCGACGTGAACCGCGCCAGGCTCGCCTTCCGCCCGAAGCGGGAAGCGTAATTAAGGCGCCTGGACGCGGAAATTCGTCCGTGCCCACATCGAAAACTTGGTCGGCTGCATCCCTGCTATTTTGTTCGCCAGCGCAATTCGGTCGGACGAATCTGAACCCAGGTAGGTATGCGCTTCCCAGTAACCAATCATCTCTGCTATCTCGGCGGCCCCTGGGAAGAAGGTGGCGAAAACCTCCTTCGGGACTCGTTTGAATGAAAATTTATGCCCCTGTCGATTCAGGGTCTCAACGATTTCGTTGAAGCTCAGAAAATCGCCGACGAGCGGCAGATACTCGCCATTGCCTGCCTCATCCGGGTGTGCGAATGCTCCAGCAACGACGTCGCCAAGTTCGCGAATGTCGCCCATGTGAAGGCAACGCACATTGGGATCAAGCGGAAGGGCCCAGCCCACGGATCCGTCGGCGTGCTTATGCGGAGCCAGAGCGCCCACAAAATTCTGGTAGTAACCCGGCGCGATGACGAACGTATGATGGGGAAAGCTAGCTTCCTTCACAATCCGATCAATCCTGGCCTTGCCGGTAAAGTGGGGAACGTCGAACTTGCCGCCGCTGATCGCTTCGACATCAGGCAGCGTCGACCAGACAAAGTGTTTGACACCGGCGGCCCTGGCAGCGCGTACGGCCGCCGTTGCCTGCTTGAGCTCGTCGGCGCCTGCTTCCCGAAAATCGGTGACTAGAAAGACGCCATATGCGCCTTTGAATGCAGCTTCGAGTGTTTCCGGGTGGTCCAGATCCGCTTTGACGACCTCGTCGGCGAGTTGGCGATGCTTCTCTGGATTGCGGGTCAGCGCCCGCACCTTGAATTCGCGGCTGGCTTGCAGGGCACGTACAACTCCGCTTCCCTGCTGCCCCGTTGCACCGAATACCGCGATCAGTTTTTTATCGTTGGATGACATGTCGATCTCCTTGTCACTTGTCACTTGTCACTGGTCATTCGAGCCACAAGTGACCAATGACAAGTGACCAATGACACCTTCAGTTCGATTGCGTTTGTGTCGCCTTACCGGGCCGCTGGACGCCTGAGCCAGGCGACCGTGCCGACGATCACCAGCAGCACGAGGGCCGGGACTGGACTTCCGCCCAGGATCGCCAGGTGCGTCACGATCGCCCCGAGCATGACCATCGCGAGCAGCAAGGCCCCATAGAAGGCTGCGCGGGGGACGAAGAGCGCAACGGCCCCGAACACCTCAAGTGCGCCGGTCAGATAACGAAACCACTGACCGGCTCCAATCTTGGCAAACATCTCGACCATTGCCGGTGCCGCGGCCAGCTTGCTCCCACCGGCCGCGAGGAACGCCAGTGCCGCCAGGCCCTGAAGTGCCCAGCAGGTGATGTTCAATCCCTTGGAAAGGGGTCGGCGAGCGGGCGAATAAGACAATGCGTTGGTACGGGTTGTCATGGCAGTCTCCTTGAAAAAGAGGAATAAGTTCCATTATGAACTGTTCAAATTAGAACTATTTGCCAAAAAAAATTCACTCCTCGGAAATATCAACAAAAGTCTGCTCGATTCGCCCCAGCAACCTGCGCAGCGTGCGCTGTTCGTCCAGGGAAAGAACGCCGAGCATCCTGGCCATTAAAGCTTCGAGCGCGGGCTTGATCCTGGCCAGGCGTTGTCGCCCGGCGTTTGTCAGGTAGAGGCGGTGCGTCCGCTGGTCCGCCGCGTCCATGCGACGCTCGACCAGGCCTTCGTTTTCCATCGCTTGAAGCGTCATAGAGACGTTTCCCTTGGTCACCAGCAGGCGTTGGGACAATTCCTGCTGGCTGATTCCCTCGCCAGCCCGCAGACAGAGCAGAATCTCAAGACGAGGAAGGTTCAGGTCGTGCTCCCGCGCTATTCGGGTGTGCGCGTCCGTGAACGACCGAACGATCCGCACCATCGCCAGCACGGCCCAATGGCCGGGATTGTCCTCGTCGTACCCGCGTAAGACACGCAGCCGGGTTTTACGTCCGGGTTCCATTGGTTCAATTCTAAACCATTAGAGCGGTGTAGTCAAGCACGGCCCTTTTCGTCATTTGTCCTCTTTCGGCATTGCGTGTCGCGAGCAACGCGACCGCCCGCACGGTATACTCATTCAAAGAAGCGTTTGACTGGAGCTGGAAATGCGTCGCTCGGTATCGCGGCCGTCATCGGGCCGCGGGGGCTTTACGCTGTTGGAATTGCTCCTGGTGATCGGCATCGTCGCCGCGTTGACGGCGCTGCTGTTGCCCACCATCGCCCGTGCGCGGGAAGCGGCGCGACGGGCCGCGTGTCTGGCCAACGTCCGCGATCTGACGCACGCGGCATTGCTTTACGCCGCGGACAATGATGGCGTTTTGCCAGACGCCTGCGGGACCAACTCGATCCAGAGCCCCAGTCCCCTGAGCCCACGATCGAATCAGGCGCCGCCCGGTTCCAAACCCACCCTCGCATTCGGCAGCACGCTCGTTCTGACGAGCATCGGTGGGGCGCTGGCGCCCTACCTGCCCGGCGATCCCGCCCGGGTTTGGCGATGCCCGGATTCCCCGGACAACGCCTTCGCCCTCACCGGCGTCAACCCGTACAGCGGTTTCAGCCCCGGCGACCCTTCGCGAAACATTCAGCCCGACAACTTTCTTCCCAGCTACCACTATCTGTGCGACAAGGAATGGATCCGCGACGCGGCCATCGGAGGCCCGCTGTTCACACAGGTGCGGCTGCGCGATTGGGCCGTGCGGAACGTGGCGGGATTGCGGATCGACCGCATCGCGCCGCTGGGCGGCAACGCAGCCGTCGTTTTATTCCACGACCGCGACAGCGGCTTTCACGCCGCCTCACCGCCCTCCGCGGCCAGCGGATCCGGAGGGGTCAACTACTACACGATTTACACCGCCCCGATGGATTGGCAGTACTTCGACAACTTCGGATATCTCGACGGGCACGCCGAGGGCCGTGCCTACCGGAACGTCGATGAATACCTCGCAAACATTCACGGCCCGATTCGCCAGAGTTGGTACGGCGTCGATTTCACCGCGACGTTTGCGGCACAATACCCGGTCAATTGAATCCGCTACAACGCCGCCGTCGCATCAGCAGGGGGATCGCCACCAAAACCGACAGCGCGGATGGTTCGGGCGCCAGGGCGAGCGTGTAGGCAACACCAATCTGTTGGCCGGCGTAGCTCCCGGTATCGCCCAACGCGATGTACAGCGTGTCGCCGCCCTGCACGGTGCCAAAGCTGTAGTCCTGCTGGAATGTGGCATCGGAAAAACTCGTCCCCTCGGCGAACGCGTTTTCGAAAACCAGCGAATCGTTCTTGAAGACGGCAACATCGACGCTGCCGAGCGTCGGGTCGTTGGGGATGTTGAAGTTGTAGGTGTGGAACGTCAGGTCCGGCCCGTCCGCGGCGACCTGCGCCGCACTGAAGGTGTAGGCCAGGATGACGTAATGTCGAATGCCATCGTTGGCCTGCGTGTCGCTCTGGCCGAGGGTGACATAGGTCGGCGCCGTGGAAAGATAAGATCCCGGTGGCGCCAACGGCAGGGCGCCGGTCGATTGCGTCGCATACGCCAAGTCGCCCGAGTTGTACGAGAGCGGCGCATAGTTGGCGGAATTACCCGTGAAGGTGAGCGGGTTCGAGAACAATGGAACGCCCGATGGGTTCCAAAGATACCGCCAACCGGGCGCGGGATTGGTTGCGCTGAAGTTGCCCTGATAGTCGGCAACGACCGTGGTCGCCGAGGCCGTCGCGGCCAGAGTGGCTATCGCGGCGCAGAATATGAGCGATCGCATTCGCATTTCTCCTTCCTTCGACTCACCCTTCGACTCACCCCTTTCGACTCAACTGGCGGCGGCGCCCACCGGGCCGCCGCGCGCAACGATAATACTCTAACGAACGTTTGACGTTTAAACGCTCCCATCGCCAACCCGCTCCCCGCGTCGGGCGATCACTTTTTCCCCAGTTCGATGCGGCAGCAGCCGAAATCGAGGACCTTCAGCCGGGCGCGCTTGGCCGGGCCGGCGAATTCGGCGGCGATCGCATAGCTGACGTTGCGGCCCTTGCGATGCCCGCGAACCAGTCCGGCAACCCGCAATTGCTTGAGGTGGTGGGAAACGTTGGCGATCGGCGAATCGAGCTGCCGCGAGATCTCGCCGACCGTCTTCGATCCGTCGCGCAGGCACTGCACGATGCGAAAACGCTCGGGGTCGGCCAGCGCCTTGAGGTATTTGCAGCATGTGTCGGCGTTGAGTTGATCGTCCATCCGACTCTCCGTCCACGACCCGCCATTGCTCGGCGATGATCGCCCGGTCAAACCAGATTCAGGCTCACTATACCAAGCGAGTCGCGCACGGCGCTTTACGGACCAGGGCGAATCAGTGGTGGGGGCCGCCGCCCCGCGTCGCGTGGGCCAGAACGGGGAGGAGCAGGAGTGGCGAGTAGACCACGGCCACGATGGCAACCTTCGCCGCCGTCTCAACGGCGATCGCTCCGGCGGCCAGCAGCGGTTTGAAATTGTAAAGGGCGGGCTGCGCCAGCTCGACGTGCTGCCATCGGTACCCGTGCTCCGCCAGCGGGAGGCGCTGATCGTCCGCGACCGCCACCAGTTGAGCACTGGAATCGCGCCCGTAGCCGACCGCGTCGCCCTTGAGCAGAATCGCGCTCCAGACCGGCGTGTCGTCCCCATCGCGGTACAGGTTGTAGGGTCCGTTCTGCGGCGCCTCGAGGACGCGCGCCTGCCCGCCCGGCTCGTACTGAATCGGCGCAGCGCATCCGCCGGCAAGCACAGGCAGAAGAATCGCCAAGGCGAGCAATCGCACCGAAACTCCGGCTTTCAGTATAACAGAAGCCGCGGCGAATACATCTCCACCCTGGAAGATCGCGAATCTCACGCAGAGTCGCCAAGACTCAGAGAAGGGGGAATTCGGGTACTGCGTCAATCTGAATTTCGCGTCATCCTGTTGCGTTGCAGCGTAAACCAGCGGGCGACGAACCCATGCGCGGTCCGCCAAAACGGAAAGGAGCGTGTCATCGCACCGGTTACAATGCCGCCGTGCGCTGGCCGCTCACCATCGTCTCGGCTCTCTGTCTGCTCTTGTTCTTGGGAACCATGGTACTTTGGGTCCGTAGCGACACGACGCGATCGGCGTGGACCTTCTACTGGCGCGGCTCCGAGTACGCCATCGCTTCCGAACGCGGCGGCCTGGGCATCGACAACACGCCGCAACTCCAGAATTTCTATGCCGAACGCAACCGGAAAATGCAGGCGGTGAACTTGCGGCGCAGGATACGCGGGCTAATCGACAGGCAGGCCATACAGGCGATCAACGCCCAGATGCAGGCGATCATGGTGATGCGGCCGCCGGTGCCGTTTCGCCGCGCGATTCCGTACTGGGCGATCTCCGCGTGCCTGCTGGTTTTGCCCGCGGCGTGGCTGGTGCATTTTCACCGCCGCTCCGTCCGCCATGCCGGCGGCCGCTGCGCCGCCTGCGGCTACGACCTGCGCGGCAACATCAGCGGGGTCTGTCCCGAATGCGGCACGCCGATAATGGGGACGGCGGAGGTCAAGGGGTGAGGCGCAAGCTGTTCAACTTCGCCGCAGTTGTGTCGCTGATACTTTGCGTCGGGATCGTCGTTCTTTGGGTGCTGAGCAACCGTCGGTCTTATGCTGTGGGCTACACCGCGTCATCAGGCAGCGGCTATGCCGTCGGCACCACGCCGGGTCGAATCACACTCTTTTCTTCCAGCCATTGGCGCGAATGGCAAGTCTTCTACACGACTTCAGACATTGCTTCCTGGCATGGGTGGTGGCTGACGGCGGCGCCGTATGACGTCAAGGTTTCAAAAGCCTGGCCGGGGCGTGCGGAGCGAATCTACATGGAATTGAAAAGACCGGATGAGAAATGGTGGAGGTTTCAATGGGTCGTCTCAAATAATCCTGCGGACACCACGTTCGGGTTGCCGGCAACGCGAAGTCGAACGGTCATGTTTCCGATGGGGTTGCTCATCGCTGCCTTGACGGTCGCTCCTGCGATAAGTCTCTGGTTGACCATCCGGAAACGTCGGCGAATTCTGCACAATCACTGTCTCGCATGCGGCTACGACCTCACTGCCAACACCAGCGGCGTCTGTCCGGAATGCGGCACGCCGGTCCCTTGGAGCGCGGCGGCGTGATTCTCGCTGGAATTCCGACACATGGATAACCGCATTCTTATTGGCACGGTCACTGCGGCGTTAATCGGATTCCTTGTTTTGCCCGCGCTGGCTGTCAATCTGTGGCAGTTGATTCGCTACCTTGACTTGTCCAGGGTGAAGGGGCCGGCAAAAGGAATCGCTCTGGCCGCGTGGATCGTTTCCTTTGTTGTCTGGTGGACCGGCCCGCTCATCCTGATCGGCGCCCCGATCGCAATTGTGCTCAGCATCATTCAAAGGCGTGCCAGCCTGGAGAGCTCGCGACTCGCGGCGAACATGGCAATCTTCAACGGCGTCTTTATCCTCGGGTATGTAGCCGCCATCGTTCTCCCGATCTTGTGGGCGGTGAGAATTATTTGAAGCGGGAAGGCGAAGGGTGACCTACGCCTTTGAAAAGGAAATTCTGCTCCACGACACGTGTGGCCGGATCGAAAGAACAAATCTGCGGAATCTGCGTCAATCTGTCGATCGTCCTCTTCCAGTGAACCCGGGAACAACTCATTCGAGCTTGAGGCGCGCGAACGAAAAGTGCTGGCCGCGCAGAATGGCTCTCTGATTCGCATATTCCCTCTTCCAGTGGAGCGTACGAAGAGGATGCGATTGCAGCTTCGTTGCGCCAAATTGTCAAGCACGGATCAATCTCACGCTGAGGCGCAGAGACGCAAAGGGGGAAGGACCAAAAGCGGACGCAAGCAGGAGACCGGGAGATGACGGACTCCGTTCTTCTCCCGGTCTCCCTCTCTCCCTGCTCCGTGTCTTTTGGGGTTTACTCCTGCTGCTGCGGCGGAGGTCCCTTTGCCGCCTCGGCGGCTTCGCGGCCACGTGCGAGATAGCAATCGAGGCGCGAGGTGAATTCCAACCATGGCATGCGGCGGCACTCGTGCTCGATCATCGCAATCGTCTCGGCTTCAGAAGGACGCGGGCAGGCGGGCGGGCCGGATGGCTTCTCGAGGCTCCGCCGCTCGCATTGCTCGGGGGTCATATGCAACGTCAATTCGTATACGCGCCATTCCTCTTCGTTGGCGCGGATGATGTCGTCGCGCAATTCGAGGGCCTTATCGAGGTGCTGGTGCCATTGATCGAGCGTCTTGATCGGGTTGTCATCGGGGACGCGGTACTTCTGCTCGAGCTGTTCGAGGCGCTGCTGCTTGCGGTGCTTGCGGATCTTGCGTTTGCGCTTGAGCTGATCGGGATCGGTTTCGCCGGGCTTGGCGGGTGACAGGACGCCCAGGCCGCGGATGACTTGCAGCGAGGCGGAGACGTGGCCCTGCTGGATCGCCGTGCCGACGGTTTTGAGGGCCGGGCTGAGCAGGCTCAGCGCTTGCGTTCGTGCGGATTCGAGCTGTGCGTGCTTCCAGAGGTTGAGCGCCGCGACGAACGTCTCGTCCTCCTTGCACCAGCGGAAAAGGGTCCGACGAGGGACGCCGGAGGCAATGGCGGCATCGGTGATACTCAAACCGCCAACCAGGTGCTGGATCGCTTTGACCTGATCCGCTTTCAGCTCCGCGCACAGATCGTCAACGCCTGGAGGCGCGGGCAGCATGATTTCGGGGGCCAAGTCGGGCTCGGATCGAGTCGGGACATGGCTCTGGGCCGTTGCGACTTGCGTCGGGATGACCGAGCTGGCGGGCTCGGGCAGCGCAATTGGGACGGGGGTCGGGGCGAGATCGGATTGAGCGACTTCGATTGCGTCGCTCCCGGACGGCG
>Ga0210396_10000836_pt1 | contig 35838 bp, 33 predicted proteins | sample IncBWH17OmetaG_FD_155466 | JGI IMG/M metagenome (GOLD analysis project Ga0210396, IMG submission 155466) | Forest soil microbial communities from Barre Woods Harvard Forest LTER site, Petersham, Massachusetts, United States - Inc-BW-H-17-O ...
TCCACTGCGTAAGCCGACTCCTTCGCAGGAGCGAAGGAGAAGAAGCATCGGCTTACTTCGGTCCCGCCGGAGGCGGACAGGCGGAATGACCGTGCTATGGCAAGACGATGCTGCGGGGTGGCAATGCCGTGGCGTGGCAATGCTGTAGGGCGACAACACTGTGGCGCGGTGGCGTGCGGGTGATAATTTTCTAGTGGCTAGGTGATGTGCGGGGTAAAGAGGGTAAATAGAAAATGGGCGATCTTTCGCATGGATTGAAAGATGGTGGCGATTTGAAAGGTCAGAATAAACAGACACGCGTAAAAGCTTCCCGGTGAACGCTGTAACCACGGCATTACAAGGGTGCGTGCCCAATCACAAAACAGTTTGGCACGCGCTATCAAGGCAAGCGCGATTCCGATCAAGGCTCCGCCCAGAATATCGGTGGGATAGTGAAACCCCAGATAGAGTCGCGGCATGCCGATGAACAAAAATACATAAATCAGCGCGGCAATTCCGGCAGCCCGCCATACAAAGAAAATGGACATTGCCAAGGAAAAAAACACCGCGGCGTGATCGCTCGGGAAAGAACTCCAGTCAATAAGACCGCCGTCGTCGCCTCCGTAGGGGCGCTGAAAATGAAGAGCGGCGACGACCATGGGGCGCTCCCGAAAAGGAAGCATAAGCGCCAAAGCGCGCGCAATAACCACGGCCACCAGGCAGGCAAAAATTGCGCAAACTAAATGTTGCCGGGTGTCGTCCTTGCGGGCATCGGGGCGAAACCAGGTCCACCAGATAAGCGCTACGACGACTCCGCCTTTGAGCAAATCATTGCTACTCAGCATGTAGACAAAGGAGTCAAAGGCCCACGAGTGGCGGGCAAACGAGTTTAGAAACGTAATGATCGGCGTATCGAATGAGTTCATGAATGTTTCATGTGCTTTATAGCAATGGGGAAAACGCCCTAGTCACAATGGTAGGATAACATCCGTAAAATTGGCGCTATTCAATGATTTACGAGCGATTTTGTTCCATCACGCATTATCGAATACGTTTTAGCATGCCGGGCGATTAACCTCAGATTAAGTTGATATTAATCGCGCTGGCCTGATCCGACAATTGGACGGACTCACGATCCAGCACTGAAGTATCAGCCCCAGTGTGGAATTAGTGCATCGTTACAATAATCGACACATACAGTTTTTGCAGTATTGATGGTTTCTGAGCAGCTAAATAGTCTTGAATTGTCCCGATGGTCTTCCCAGCACAGATCAGTTCTCCGAGTTCCGGCCGAGAGAAAATGTCGTCAGCAGTGTTCCATCAGTGGGAGTAAAAAACGCCTTTTTTAAGGAGGATAGAACATGAGAAAGTTTATTGGCGCAGCGTTGCTTGCCACGATGCTTTTGACTGGCTCGCCCGCCCTTAAGGCTCAGGTATCCGTCGGAATCGGAATTGGCGCTCCGCCTCCGCCGCGGGTATATGCGCGACCAGTGGCACCGGGACCCGGCTATGTGTGGGTGGACGGCTACTGGTATCCCGTGGACGGCCGCTACGTTTGGCACCGAGGCTATTGGACTGAGCCGCCTTATGGTGGAGCAGTCTGGGTTGGACCTCGTTGGGAAGGGGGCCGCTACTACAACGGTTACTGGAACGGAGATCGTGGGCGATTCGAGCATGATCACCGCTGGGACCGCGAGCATGAGCGGGACCACGACCGCTGGCGGAACCATGATCGCGAGCATGAACACGAACATCGGTGATGCGGTTTAAAATCTAAAGGGATGTAAATGCCGGCGTGGCTGGTCCTCTGGCAGGTGCTGAGGACGAAATAAAAGCCATGCCGGCATTTTATTTGGCTGATAATTTTCCGGGTACATAAACTGAACCCCTAGGCCTTCCACACATAAGTTTCCGAGGCGAAACAAAACATCGCGACGAAATAATTTGGCGGTATTTGCGTATTGAGCAGTATGGAGCCCGGCATTCGCATGCGGCGCGTACTGTGGAGCGCGGTGGTTTTTCTCGCGTTCATCGGGACTGCTGTTGCTGTGAGACGGATGACAACTGTAGTTCCGGTGGTTCTCCACGGGTACCGGCCGCTACCGCCTGCGAGCAATCCTGTGGCTGCGCAATTTGGTGCGTTGGATGATTTATTCGCGCATCATCCGAAACTAACGCTGATTCACATTGTTCCGGGTTTGCTGTTCATGCTGCTGGGGCCGCTGCAATTCAGCTCAAGCATTCGTGCGCGTCATTTAAGGTGGCACCGTTGGAGCGGGCGGGTTTTTGTGGCGTGCGGGTTTGTGATTGGAATTACCGCGTTGATTATGAGCTTTGGGATGCCGGCGATCGGCGGCGTCAATCAAGCGGCCGCGACCACTTTATTCGGGTCTTATTTTTTGGTGGCGCTGTCCCGGGCATTCTGGCTTATACGGCGGCGAGAAATTGCGCTGCATCGCGAGTGGATGATTCGCGCGTTCTCGATTGGATTGGCGGTGGCGACTATCCGGCCGATTATGGGGATATTTTTTGCTACCAGCCGGTTGTCGGGGCTGACGCCGCGCGAATTTTTCGGCATCGCGTTTTGGATTGGTTTTACGCTGCATCTCATGGCCGCCGAGGCCTGGATTCGGGCGACACAATCACCGCGACGGCAATTCGAAGCGGTGCGCGAAATGCATACAGCGAAGAGAGATTCCTCCGCTGCGTAAGCCGCCTCCTTCGCGGGAGCGAAGGAAAAGAAAAAGCGTCGGCTTACTTCGGTCCCGCCGGAGGCGGGCAGGCGGAATGACTGTGCTGTGGCGTGTGGTCGAAGATTTATTTTTTGTGAGTGGTGTTGAGGATGGCGTCGGGAATGATCAGACGCGCTACCGGTGTGCCGCCGACGATGTGGGAGTCGATGATTTCGTCTACGTCCTCGGGCTTGACGCTTCCATACCAGACTGCTTCGGGGTAGACCACGACCGTGGGGCCCAGTTCACACTGGTCGAGGCATCCGGATTTGTTGGCGCGCACGTTTTTAATGCCACGCTGCGCAAGCTTGGTTTTGAATAGGCGCTGCAATTCGCCTTGGCCGGTCGGGTCGCAGCAACCGCGTGGGTGGCCTGCTTCGCGCTGGTTCATGCAGATGAAAATGTGCTTGTCGAATTTAGGCACAGCTTAAGTTTAACTCATGGGCGCGAAGTAAATCAGCGGCAGGCGATGAAGCCGGACCAACGGCAGCGGAATATTTACGAAGAAAAATCGAGAACGTCAGGAAAGTCCGAGGTGATCGAGTTGGTAGCGGCCGCGATTAATGACCTGGTCCTCATCGATCCAAACATCGCACTTGCGAGTCAGCACATCGACATGCGTTTTGGAGGCCCAGTCGGCGTGGGTTTGGCTGCCATACGGATCACCGAAGGCCAGATGGACGCCGGGAAATTTTTCGTCCTGTAAAAGCACGCCGATCATTCGTGATAGGCCCAAATTTGTGCCAAAGGCCAATTCCCCGACACGGTCGCTGTTCTTGTCGGTGTGGCAATATTCCCAGAACTCCTGCTGCAGATCTTTGCGCGCGCACTCGGCGTGAACGAGGCGGGCTTCCTTGATTTCCAGAACCAGCGGCGTGGATTGCAGGTCGCCGTACTTGCCATTGAAGTGGTCGCCGGCGGTGGCATCACACACAAAAGTGCCGTCGACCATTGCGGGAGTAGTAAAAACTTCGCCGGCCGGAAGATTGGACCAATATCTGGGGCTGATCAGGCCGCTCGTTTTCACCCAATCGAGACCGGGATCAAAATGGGCAGCGATGTTGGTGCCGGCCTCGGTTTTTACTGTGAGGGTTTCGGCGCGCATCATGCGCTCGCGAAGTTTGTCGCTCAGGCGGTCCACCATGCGGTAGTCGGCGCGCATGCCCTGCTGCATGATTTCGGCCGTGACGCCGACCATGTGGGCGTAACGAATCTGGCGGCGTTCGACAATTTTTACGATGGCCATGCGCGCGCCGAGTTCGCCGGGTTGCGGGGTCATGCACATGATGCCCACGTCGGCGGTTTCGAGCGCTTGCAAAATTTCTGGTGGAGCTTCGCGCATGGGGCGCGGGCCGAAATCTTCCAGCAAAAATGCATGGTATTTCGCGCCGCGATCGTCGAGGGCCGCAGCGAGGCTGGCCGCGACCGGCTTGCTTACTTCATCGGCGATCAACGCCACGTTTTCGCCGGCACGGACAGCTAGGCAAATATCTACGGCGTTTTTGGCGCCGGGCATCAGCTCATTTTTTGCGCTGCCGAATAAATTGCGCATCATCTATTTATTTTAACGAATTTTTAACGAGGAGTTAAGACGTTGGTGAACTAGACGCTCTAGTCGCCAGCACCTGGCTGCCCAGCAATCCACTTGTCCACGCGCGCTTCAAGAAGATCGAGCGGCAAGGTTCCGCCATCGAGGATCTCATCGTGAAAGGTGCGGATATCGAACTTGCCACCGATTTTGCCCTGCGCGCGGTCGCGTAGTTCGCGAATTTTGAGTTGCCCCAACTTGTAGCTGAGGGCTTGCGCTGGCCAGGAAATGTAGCGGTCGGTTTCTGACTGAATAGTGGGTTCATCGACGGCGCCGGATTTGCGGAAGAACTCTACGACTTGATCGCGGGTCCAGCCTTTCGAATGGATTCCGGTGTCGACTACCAGACGCACGGCGCGAAATAGTTCGGAGGAGAGGCGCCCATAATCGGAGACGGGGTCCTGGTAGAAGCCAACTTCTTTTCCGAGTTGCTCGGCGTAGAGCGCCCAGCCTTCGATGTAGGCGTTGAAGCCGAGGCCGTGCTGGCGAAATTTAGGCAGGCCGGTGAGCTGCTGCTGCACGGACAATTGCATGTGATGGCCGGGAATTCCCTCGTGGTAGGCGATGGCTTCGTCGTCGATTAAGGAACGCTCGGCGAATTTGGAGGTGGCCACCACGACGCGGCCGGGGCGCTTGCCGTCGGGAGTTCCAGTGACGTAATGAGTTGCGGCGGCGGACTGGAAGGCCGGAATAGCTTCGACGGTTACGGGCGACTTGGGGAGCAAAGTGAAAAGTTGCGGCAGTTTGGGCTCCATCTGCGCAATGTAATGGCGGAAATCGTCAAGGATCTGCTCAGCGGAAGTGGGGATATATTTTGGATTGGTTTTTAGCGACGAGCGAAAAGCAGCGAGATCGGCAAAGCCTTCTTTCTTAGCGATGGCGATCATTTCTTTTTCGATGCGGTCTATCTCGCGAAGTCCGAGCTGATGTATTTCGTCGGGGGACATGTGCGTGGTGGTGCGGGCGTAAATATTGTTTTGGTAGCGCTTCTGGCCGTCGGGTAGCGAAGTGATGGCCAGCGTGGTGCGGCCTTCTGGGGCGTACTTGGTGCGAATAAATTCGCCGAAACTACGGTACGCGGGGAGGACTTCGTTGTTGACCGCGTCATTGATTTGCTGAGTCAGACGCTTCTGGTCCTCCGCGGAAATACTTGAGGGGAATTTTTTTGTTGGCAGAAGAAACGGGTCGGCGTCGACGATTCCCTGGCACTGCGCCGGAATTTTCTCGGCGAGGAATTTCACGGGCATGAGTTTGTCCTTCATGCCGGCTTGCAAGACTTCAATGGTCTGGTTGAGCGCGCGCGGGATTTGGTGGAGGCGGGAAATGTAGTCTTCGTAGTGCTTCACGGAATCGAGGGGAACGGAGAGCGGCAAATCGGCGAGCCTGGTATGGATGCCGTTCTGCTGGTTGATGGGCATCTCATACTCTTTGAACTCGAAATCGGTGATGCGCTGTTGCAAAACGCGCGCCAGCAAATCATGGGAAAGCTGGTCCTGGTCGGCGAATCCGGTAGTGGAGATGGCTTGAATACGGGCTAAAAAGCTTTCATCCATTTTGTGGTGCTGCATGACTCCGTCGAGTGAGTAATCATCGAGCTTGTCGTTGTAGCGGTAGTCGCCGAAGGCGGTGGCGCGTTCCGGGAAATTGCGCAGTTCGGACTCGTAGTAGTCGTCGAAGATGGCATTTTGCGCGGCAACGCGGTCCGCCGCGGGTTTTGAGTCTTGGCCGGAAACGGATACCGCGAGGGCGAGCAGGAAAATCAAACTTAGGTAATTTCGCATAGGCTGAAATCGTACCAGAGCGACGTTGAGGTACTCAATTCTTCGAGACAACAGAAAGACCCACCCGCCACGGCGGGTAAACCCTAAAAATGGAGGGTGGGGCACCTCCGAGTGAGTTGAGTTTTGGCGGTTTGAACGACGTTTTACAGGTGTGCGTGTGAAACGAATGAGCGCGAAACTATTCGGTATCCGTGAGTTCGCGAACCCAGATATTTCTGAAGCGCACCGGGTGGTTGTGGTCTTGGAGTTCCAGGGGCAATTTTGCGGCGTGGGCCTCGTACGGCTTTCCGGTTGCGGTGGGGCCGTGGATTTCCACGTTGTCCTGCACCAGCACACCGTTTTGAAGAACTGTTACATGCGCGGGACGCAATAATTTTCCGCTGGCGTCGAAACGCGGGGCGTGAAATATGATGTCGTAGGTCTGCCACTGGCCGGGCGGACGCGAAACGTTGACGAGCGGCGGATACTGGCCATAGACGGCGCCGACTTGGCCGTCGGGATAGGTTTTGCTCTGGTAAGAATCGAGCACCTGAATTTCGTACAGGCCCATGATGATTACGCCGCTGTTGCCGCGATCCTGATCTTCGCCAACGGGCGGGGCGGGCTCGCGAAATTCCACGTGTAGTTGCATATCGCCAAAGGGCTGCTTGGTAATGATGTCCTTGGTTTTGGGAACGACTTCGAAGTATCCGTCGACAACTTTCCATTTCGCGGGACTGCCGTCTTTCTGCGTCCATTGGGCAAGATCTTTGCCGTCAAAGAGCACGATGGCGTCCGAGGGGGCGCGACCTGTAGAAGTTTCCGTGCCGGGCATACCCGGATCCACGGCTGCGGGCGCGGGACGGTTACGGTCCTTCGATTTCCATTTTTGTTCCGTTTGCGCGGCCACGGAATGCGTCCAGCCAATCATGAAAAATAGAAGCGCCAGGGTCTTTGTCAGAACGTGAAAACATTTTTTCATGAATGTTTCTCCAATACGATGTGCGTCGACGTTTCAACAGCCTCTTTTGTTTGATACCAGTCGCGTTGAGACTTCAGGGGCTGAAGCCCCCACTGCTTCATAAGCCTCTTCGTCGCGGCCTGCCTGCGGCGGGCAGGCTGAAGCCGCCGACCTACAAAACGCGACTTGCTACTGCGACCTACAGACCGCGACCTAAAAACTTTATTTTAGGCGCTTTTGCCTGACGGTGAGTTCCATCCTTCGCGATATTCGCGCCGCAGAAAATCATTGGCCTGCGGCACGTTGGTGATTCTCATATTTGCACCGTCGTAGTTGATTTTTTTGCCGGCCCGCAGCGCGACCACGCCCAGGAGCATGACTTCTGTGAGCCTCGCCGCATATTCGAAAGGACATGAGCCCTCGGCATTCCCTTTCGCAGCATCAACCCAGTTCATTTCGTGGTCTTCGCCGGGGATGCGCGGAAGTTTCTGCGGCGGCTTGCCGTAGGATTCGTGCAGCGACTTGGGCAGGAGCCGCGGCTTTGCTCCATAAGTGTCATGCAACAATTTTCCTTTGCTGCCGATAATCAGCGCGCCGCCGCCCTTGTTCAATTCTTCATCGCCGAGTTCTTCGGGTTTACGCGGCAGCAAGCCGCCGTCATACCATGTCATGGTTACGGGAGGCATTTTGCCGCGCGCGGGAAATTCGTAGAGGGTTTGGGTAGCCAGCGGATAGGATGCGCCGTTGAATGGTGTCGACACGGTTTCGACACTGGTAGGAAATCCTAAATCGAGGGCCCACATGGAGTGATCGATCAGATGCGCGCCCATATCGCCGATTGCGCCGACGCCCCAGTCCACCCAGCCGCGCCAGTTGAAAGGATGATAGATGGGGTGATAGTCGACACGCGGTCCAACGCCCAGAAATAAATCCCACGCCAAAGTGTCGGGAACAGGATAAGAGCCGGCGAATGAATTCGCTATGCGCGCGGTAATACCTGGACCATTCCATTTCAACGTGTCGGCGGGCTCTTTCAGCGGCTCGGGGCGCGGTACGCCTTGCGGCCAAAAACCCAGCGGGCGATTGGTCCATATATGCGCTTCGCGAACTTCGCCGATGGCACCGGCGCGAATATATTCCACTGTGGTGCGGGCATCGTTCAGCGAGTGGCCCTGGTTGCCCATCTGTGTGGCGATTTTCATTCCTTTGGCGCGGCGGGCGAGCCTGCGAGATTCGTCGATCGACCAGGTCAGCGGTTTTTGCACGTAAACATGTTTATTGAGGTCCATGGCCGCGAGCGCGATCGGCGCGTGCATGTGATCGGCGGTGGCCACCACCACGGCGTCAATGTCCTTCTGGCGCTCCAACATCTCGCGGTAATCCTGATAGTGCTTGGCTTTCGGCCAATGCTCGGTTTTTAGACGGATCATTCCGTCGAGGCGCTTTTGAGCTTTGACGCGATCAAATTCCACCTGCGGAACGCCCGGGACAGGCTGCGGATCGGGATTGTCGAGTCGGGTCTTCAAAGCTTGAATGTCCGCGTCAAGATGCTCAAACGCTTTGCCGGCGTAATCCCAATCGACATCACACAGCGCAACGATGTTCTGGGTTGCGAGTGCGATGAGGTTGGCACGACCTATACCGCCAACTCCGATACCAGCGATGTTGAGCTTGTCGCTGGGAGGCGTGAAGCCGCGACCAAGGACGTGTCGCGGCACAATTGTGAAGGCGCTAGCGGGGGTCGCAGCGCCTGAAACGGCGGCTGCCGCGGCAGTGGTCAGGAATCTGCGGCGTGATAGTTCGGTTTTTGCGCTCATAGGGCCTCGTTGCCGTCAACCACTCTAGCGTGACAGCGCAGCAAAGAAACGCAAATTTTCTCGCGGCGCACGAGAACCCCTGGCAATTGGAGCAATTTGCTGGAAACATTTTGGCGCGACTGGCGTCTTTACCTATAGATGTCTATAGGAGCGAACGTTGCGGCTAAAAACGGACGTGCTGCAGGGGACCTTAGTGCTGCTGGTCCTAAAAACGCTTGTGCGAGGGCCGATGCATGGTTATGGCATCACCCTACACATTCAAATGTTGTCGAAAGAAGTTTTGCGCGTGGAGGAAGGTTCGCTCTATCCGGCGCTGCACCGGATGGCTCAGGACGGCTGGATCAAAGCGGAGTGGGGCGTTTCCGATAATAACCGGCGCGCTCGTTTTTACAGCCTGACGCCGACGGGGCGCAAGCAGCTCGCCGAGGAAGAGAAAAGCTGGGCGCGACTCACGCAGGCCGTCGCTAGCGTGTTGCAGCACGCCTGAATAAAGTGCTGGGTTTTGAAAGGCAGGGTGCCATGTCCTGGTTATCACGGCTGCGTCACACGTTTCGAAGCGGCAAATTGGATGATGAACTTGACGAGGAATTACGTTCGCATTTGGAGATGCGGGTTGCGGACAACATCAACGCCGGCATGGCGCCGGTGGAAGCGCGCCTCGACGCGCGAAAGCGATTTGGGAATACATCCCTGGTGAAAGAAGACGTGCGCGAGCGGGACATTATCGGCTGGCTGGAAACTGTCGCCGGCGACCTTCGTTATGCGACTCGCGTATTACGCAAGAATCCCGGCTTCGCGGTCACGGCGGTTTTAACGTTGGCGCTGGGCATCGGGGTCAACACGGCGTTTTTTTCAGTCGTGAATGGAGTGCTTCTGAATCCACTTCCCTATCCACACCCTGAGCAACTGGTTGCGCTGGATGAGAGCAAACCGAATTTTACAAATGGCTCGATTTCGTACGCGAATTTTTTCGATTGGCAGAAAGACAATCATTCATTTTCTTCCATGGCTATTTCACGCGGCTACGGGTTCACCCTAACCGGCCGGGGTGATGCCGAGCAACTGGATGCTAAATTGATTTCCTCCGATTATTTCGTGGTGCTCGGCGCGAATCCCGTGATTGGCAGAACTTTCGCTACTGGCGAAGACAAAATCGGTGCGGCTCCCATCGTGTTGATTGGTGAGGGCTTCTGGAAGCGCAAATTCGAGGCTTCCCCTAATGTGCTTGGAAAAAGCGTCACGCTGGACGGCAAGAACTACACCATCGTGGGAGTCATATCCGAAGCAGTCGATCTATATCGTAATGCCCATCCGACGGACCTGTATGCCCCGATTGGGCAGTGGAGCAATCCGTTACTTCCGAATCGCGACGCCGGACTGGGTATTCATGGTGTGGGCCGCCTCAAAAGCGGGGTAAGCATCGAACAAGCGCGTGCGGATATGGAAGGCGTCACGGCCAATCTCGCAGCTATTTATCCGGACGCCGACCGGGGCATCGGCGCTAACCTCACTCCCTTCAGGCGGGCACTCCTCGGCGACATTCAACCGATCTTGTTGGTATTGCTGGGCGCCGTAGGCTTTGTACTTCTCATCGCGTGCTTCAATGTCGCCAGCCTGATGCTGGCGCGCTCCACCAATCGCACACGCGAGTTTGCGGTTCGCGTGGCGCTTGGCGCTGGCCGTTCACGTTTAACCCGCCAAATTCTAACGGAGAGTATTTTGCTTTCCGTGATTGGAGGTAGTCTAGGCCTGCTGCTGGCGCAATGGATAACACGCGCTACGCTGCGAATGTTGCCCACGGAAATACCGCGTGCAGCCGACATCCGTCTGGATTCCCACGTGCTTATTTTCACAGCCGCAATTTCTTTGTTAGCCGGAATTTTATTCGGGCTGGCCCCGGCTCTGAAATCTTCGGAACTTTTTCTGTCTGAGACTCTAAAGGAGAGTGGACGCGGCTCCAGCGGCACGCGGCACCGCGCTCAAAGCGTGTTCGTCGTAATCGAAATGGCCATGGCGCTGGTGCTGCTGATTGGCGCCGGCTTGATGGCTCGCACGCTGTCGCGCCTTTGGGATATCCAGCCGGGATTCGACGCTCATAACGTTTTGACCTTCAGCATTTCGATGCCACCATCTGTAAGTGACGCCAGCGCCGCCACGATCCGCGCGGCCTTTCGCAATGTTCATGAAAAGTTTGCTTCTGTACCGGGCGTGCAAGCGTTATCTGCCTCCTGGGGGTCGATTCCCCTTACTCGGTATGACGACGAGCAGCTTTTCTGGCTGGACAACCAGCCCAAGCCCTCCAGCGAAAACGAGATGAACTGGGCGCTCAGTTATGTTGTGGAACCGGATTATCTGAAGACCATGCGCATTCCGGTGGCGCGGGGGCGCTTTTTCACGGATGGGGACAATGAGAATTCGCGGCACGTGGTGGTGGTCGACGAAGTCTTTGCGCGCAAATTTTTCGGCAATGAAGATCCGCTGGGGAGGCATATCACTTTGCAGCAAGGTGAAATAAAAGCAGAAATCGTGGGCATCGTTCCGCATGTAAAACAGTGGGGACTGGATTCCGATGAGGCCCAGCAACTGCGAGCGGAGCTGTATGTGCCGTTCATGCAATTGCCCGACGGCGCGATGAAACTGGCGCCTGCCGGCACAACTATCGTGGCCCGCTCAGACGGCTCCGACCCGACACTCTTCGATTCGCTTCGCCGCGTCAATAAATCGATGAGCGATGAACAAGTGATCTACGGTGCGCAGACGATGGAAGAAATCGTCTCCGCTTCGCTCTCCCCTCGGCGCTTCTCGATGGTTTTGCTGGGCGTTTTTGCTGCGCTGGCGCTGACGCTCTCGAGCGTCGGAATTTATGGCGTCATCTCCTATCTTGTTGGGCAGCGCACTCATGAAATTGGGGTTCGCATCGCTCTCGGGGCACGCCGTTGGGACGTTTTGAATCTTATTCTGTCGCAAGGAGCAAAGCTCACGCTGCTTGGCATTGTGATCGGCGTGGCGGCCTCGTTGGGCCTCACGAAACTGATGGCGGGGATGTTGTACGGTGTCAGCGCCTCAGATCCGCTTACGTTTATCGGAGTGGCGATTGTTCTTTCGGTCGTCGCGATGGGCGCCTGCTATATCCCCACGCGACGGGCGATGCGCGTCGATCCCTTGGTGGCATTGCGCTGTGAGTAAAAAACGCATCTCGACTAAACGATTTGTAGATGGCACGCGCGTAGAGTCAGCAAGTCTTCGAGGGCGGTGCTGCAAAACTTCCATTATGCCGCACTGAGGCCTGTTGGCTTTTCGCCCGGGAATGAGCGAAACTTTTTACTCCCAATCGAAGCTCTGGTGAACAACTTCTTTGGAGAAGCAATGCATTCAGAAAAGAATCTGTTGCGGCAATTCAAATTTTCGGGAACGTGCCTGCTATTTATTTTTTTACTGTGGGCGTGGCAGCCTTTGATTCGCGCGCAAGATCATCCCGCGCAGGACGGTCACGAGGGCCAAGGGGGAATGAGCAACGACGACATGCCCGGGATGGACATGACTCCGGCGGCGCCGGACCCGATGGCGGCCATGCGGACGCCTGAAAAATTGGCCGCGGACAAACGTGAGAGCGAATTCAATCATCACCTGGCCGGGTTTTTTGTGGTGCTCGCGGGAATCTTTATTCTTGCGGAGGCTCGGCTGAGTGTGCGATGGCCCAGTGTTCGTTATGCCTGGCCGGTATGTTTTCTTCTCGCGGGGACCTTCGTGCTCGTTTACAGCGATACGGAGTTGTGGCCCTTCGGGCCGCAGTCGTGGTTTTACGGGCTGTCGCATCACATGGAAGTGCGCCAACACAAATCATTCGCGCTGATTTTGCTGGCCGTGGGTGTGATCGAATTTCTGCGCGCCCGGGGAACTTTGAAAGCGGCGTGGGCCGGTTGGGTTTTTCCGATTGTGGCGATTGCGGGGTCGATCATTTTGCTTTTTCACGAGCACCGCGGCGGGATGCACGGGGCGGGGCACATGGAGCGCATGGCGCGCATTCAGACTGAGCATCACACGTATACGGCGGCGGGATTTGGGATTGGTCTGACTAAAGGCTTGTCTGAAATCAAAACCAACTGGCAGCCAGTTTTTAATAAGCTGTGGCCGTCGATCATGATCGTTCTGGGCGTGATGTTGATGTTTTACGTGGAATAGCCCGGGAGTTGATGGAGCTTTCTGTTTTTCAAATTCTGAATCTTCGCCACGCTCGCTATTTAATTCAATCTCCAAATCTCAGGCAAAGCCCGCGCGGCTTAATGGTAATTCGCGGACGCGCTTGCCGGTGGCCGCGAAAATCGCGTTGCAGAGGGCGGGGGCGAACGGCGGCAAACCTGGCTCACCGATTCCCGCTGGCGGGGCATCGCTTGGAACAATGTAAATGTGCGTTTCGCGCGGAGCTTCTCTCATGCGCGCGACCTGGTAATCATTAAAATTGGATTGCTCGATGGCTCCATCCTTGGCGGTGATCTCACCGTAAAATGCGAGAGAGGTGCCCATCACGGCCGCGCCTTCAAATTGTTGGCGAGCCATTTCTGGATTTACCAGCGTGCCGGCATCGAGCGCGGTATCTACGCGTTTGATTTGTACTTGGCCGGCATCGTTGACCTGCACTTGAACTACTGTGGCCACGTAGGTCAAGAAACTGCGGTGCATCGCGACGCCCATACCAAAGCCATTGCCGGATTTTTGTTTGCCCCAGCCGGCTTTTTCTGTTGCCAGCGATACGACGCGGCGAAACCTGGCGGTGTCGATGGGGTATTGCTCATAGGCGCCGTCGTAATTCGAATAATCCTTTGGCAATTCTTCTTTAGGAATGATGCGGTCGGGGCCGAGGAGCTGCAGCAGATAGTCGAGCGAATCGCGTCCCGCGGCGTGCGCCAGTTCGTCGGCAAAAGAATGGACTGCGAAGGCGTGATAAATATTTGCGACCGAGCGCAGCCAACCGATGCGCACGTGGGCGGTTGCGGGGCCATTTTCCACGCGGTGATTCGGCAATGCGAAGGGCACATCGGTAAATCCCAGGCCCAATTCATCGGCGGCGGAATAATTTGTCTTGGGATCAAAGGTTGAGCCGATCGGAGGAAACACGGTGCGTTGCAGCCAAGCTTCGGGCTTGCCATCGGCCCCGAGCGCGGCTTTCATGTACATCGCGGCTACGGAGTGATACGTGTCGAATTGAATGTCGTCTTCGCGGCTCCAGACCACTTTCACGGGCTTGCCGGTTTTTTTCGCGAGGACCGCGGCTTCCACGGCAAAATCCGGAAATGATTTGCGGCCGAACGCGCCGCCCAGCAGAGTAACGTTGACGGTGACGTCTTCTTTTTTTAATCCCAAGGCGCTGGCGATGGCATCTTTTGCGCCTTGGGGATTTTGCGTGGGAGCCCACACTTCCACTTTGCCGTCGCGAAAGGCGGCGAGCGCCGCGGGAGGCTCCATGGAGGCATGCGCGAGCAGTGGCGCGTAATATTCGGCTTCCACGATTTTGCCGCCCTTGGCAAAAATCGCATCCACGTTTCCGTTTTCGCGTACTACTTTTCCCGGCTTGCGCGCGGTGTCCTGCAATTCTTTTTTATAGGAGTCGGAGTTATAAACGCTGTGGGGACTTTTCTCCCATTCGATTTTGAGTTTTTTCTTGCCCTGCATGGCGGACCAGGTATTGTCCGCGAGGACGGCCACGCCACCCAGGGTCTGATAGCCGACGGGCGGCTTGAAGCCTTCAATCGACGCGGTCTGCTTGACGCCGGTAACCGCTAGCGCGGCCTTATCGTCAACAGTCTTTGCGGTGCTGCCGAAGACCGGCGGGTGGGCGACGCTGGCGTACAACATTCCGTCCATGCGGGTGTCCTGCCCGTAGACGGCTTTTCCGTCACACATATCTTTGAGGTCGTAGTTGGGAGTGCCTTTGCCGATGTAGCGCCATTCAGTGCGGGCTTTAAGTTTCACGTCTTCTTTTTTTGGAATTTCGAGCTTGGCCGCGGAGGCCGCCAGTTCGCCGTAGCCAAGTTTTTTGCCGGAAAGCGAGTGGATTACTTCGTGGAGTTCGGTGTGGCATTCGGTTATGGGTTTGTTCCACTGTGCGGCAGCGGCTTGAACGAGCATCAGGCGCGCTGTTCCGCCGGCTTCGCGCAAGGTATCGAAAAAACTGCGCACGGAATGGGAGCCGTCGGTATCCTGATCGCCGTATTTTTCATCGCCGGTGGCTTGCACAATTTTTACGCGCGCCCAGTCGGCATCCAGTTCGTCGGCTACGATGCGGGGGAGAGCGGTCTTGCTGCCGCTGCCCATCTCGGAGCGGTGCGCGATGATGTAGACGGTTCCGTCGGTATCGATGGCGAGATACACGTTGGGATGCAGCTGGGCATTTGCCATCGGGGCAACCGCACCGGTGCTCGACGAATCGGTTGCTGCCGCGAAAACGGTTTGTGGCGTCCAGCGAACGCTTAATACTAGAGCGCCGGCGCTGAGGAGGCCCTTCAAAAATTCACGGCGGCCGGGCTCAACAATATTTACGGAGTTATTTAGGGATTCGACGGTGTTCACGGACGCGTGGGCACGGAGCATTCTTGCGGTCTCCCGATTTTTGACAACTAGCGCGCTGCTATTTCTACGCTACATCCTACTGCCATTTGGAATTCTTGCAAGCGCGGACACACTGCTTTGAATCATGGTGATAGAATTCGCTCGAAAACAGGAGGAGTACAAACATGAAGGCGACGCGACGCGAATTTGTGAGCACCATGGCGCTGGCCGCGCTGGCCGCGCGCTATGCTCGTGCAGCGGCGGAGCGATTGCCGCTGGCGTTCTCCACGCTAGGGTGTCCGGGGTGGACGTGGCCGCAAATTCTGGAGTTTGCTGAGCAGCATGGATTCGCGGCGGTGGAGTTGCGCGGCCTGCTTGGCGACATGAATTTGCCGGCGCGTCCGGAATTTGCCGCGGACAAAATTCCGGCTGCCAAGCGGGACGTCGCGACACATGGATTGAAGATCGCGTGCGTGAGCAGTTCGGCGGAGATGCATGTAGCGGATCCACAAAAGCGAGCGCAACAGCTTTCCGATGCGCGCAGTTTTATTGACCTGGCGTCGGCGCTGGGCGCGCCTTACGTGCGGGTCTTTGGCAATAAAATCGAAGGGCCGCGAGAGGAAGTTATGGCGCGCGTCTCGAGCGGCCTGCATGAGCTGGGGGAATATGCCGGGCCGCGAAATGTGACGGTGATTGTTGAATCGCACGGGGATTTCACCGATTCGCCTACGTTGAAGGAAGTATTGACGCGCGCCGATTCCGAGCATGTGGCTTTGCTGTGGGATGCTCACCACACGTTTGCTAGTTCGCATGAAGAGCCGGAATTTACGGTGGCGCAATTGGGGAAATGGATCCGCCACACGCACTTGAAAGATTCGGTGCCGGATGGCAAAGACCGACACTATGTGCTCACAGGAAAAGGTGACGTGCCGGTGAAGCGGCAGGTTGAGGCACTGGTCAAAATTAATTACAGCGGGTTTTATTGTTTCGAATGGGAAAAAAAGTGGCACCCGGATCTGCTCGAGCCGGAAGTCGCTTTTCCTGATTACGTTAAAGTCGTCGGCGAATACCTGCGCCAGGCGCACGCCAAAGCCTAAGCCTGAGCCGGCTCAATGCGGAAGCTCTAAAAGAAACGGCAGTAAATCCACGCGTTACTTTTCGGAAATCAACACTTGCTGCGGCATATCCGGAATTTGGTGCATGGTTGTTTTTGCAAATCCCGCGTTGTGAAACATTTTTTCATATTCCGCGAAAGTATACGCGTCACCCGAATCTGTAATAGCCAACATTATCAGGCTGAACATGGCCTGTGTCGGAGGGCTGACACGGTCCTCATTGGGCACAAACTCCAGCGTGATGGCCTGACCGCCCGGTTTTAGCGCAGCATGTACTCGGCGCATCAGCTTTTCGCAGGTGCGCTGGTCGAAGTGATGAAAAATGTTGGTGAGCAGCACGTAGTCGTAGTCCTCGCCAAAGAGCGCGTCGAAAGCGCTTCCTGGCTGCACATCGAATCGATCGCTGACGCCGGCGGCGTTGGCATTCTCTTTTGCGACTTGCAGCACGTTAGGCCAGTCCACTGCGGTGATCTGCGCGGTGGGATTCTGCCGGGCCATGGTGATGCCGTACATACCGTGACCAGCTGCGATATCGAGGATTCTGCAGGCCTTTCCCTGCGGCATCCCGGTTAGCTGCGCGATAAATGCGGCCGCAGGCATGGTAATGGGCGCCATAGAGCGCGCAAAGGTGACCCACATCTCATCATTTGGTTCGAGGTTGTGGCCCTGCTCCGCGGCAGTGCCGCCTTTCTTGACCGCTTCCGTCAAAGACGAAAATTTCTTCATGAGGTGCTCGTTAGCCAGGAAGCCAGATATCGCTCCCATATATGCAGGAGAACGTTTATTGAGAAAAATGCTGGATTCCTGAGTAAGCGCGTAGTGCCCGTCGCGCTTGGTGAGAAATCCCAGAACGGTAAGGTAATTACAAAGACTCTGAATACCGCGTTCAGCGGCTCCAGTCTTTTTTGAAATCGACGGAACGTCGTTAGCGCCGTCGGCGATTGCGGAAAAAATGTCCAGCTCGATCGCTGCGCGCAACGCATAGGTCTGCTGGTAGGCGTTCAAGGTATTAAAAATATGCTCCGGGGTAGGGCGGTTGGTCGAGGACGGTGTGGCCATTAAGATTGCTCCTTGTGCTGGATCGGGAGACATTAAGTGTCGCGAATTGTAGCAAAATTGAGGCTGATATGGCGCAAGGCTCATTGCTTCGGTTCTGAGCGGCTGGCATAATTCTGCTCCCTTCGTCGGACATAGCTGGGCATAGAGGATATTCATGAAACGCGAGTATCACCGCTGGTATTCTTCACGGCTGGGAATTGATCTGGGCGTGGTGGTGTATGGGCACTGGGGGCCGCCGTTGATGGGATTTCCCACCAGCGCGGGCGATGAGTGGGAGCTGGAAAATCAGGGGATGATCGGGGCGCTGGGCGATTTTATTGATGCGGGGAGGATCAAGTTTTTTTCTGTAAATTCCGTTAACCATCAGGGGCTTTATAACCGGGGGGCGCACCCGTTTCATCGAAGCTACATGCAAGCGATGTTCGACGGGTATCTGCGCGAGGAAGTTGTTCCGTTCATTTGGGACAACTGCAAATCGTCGGTGCCGATTTCGACGATGGGAGCGTCTTTTGGGGCATATCACGCGGCGAATACTTTGTTCAAGCATCCGGATGTGTTCAAGCGGTGCTTTGCGATGTCCGGGGTGTATGACGTCAGGAATTTTATGGATGGGATGTACGACGACAATTTTTATTTTAATAATCCGGTCGACTACTTGGCGAATTTAAGCGACCCGTGGCTGCTGGGGCAGCTGGCTTCCTGCGACATTCACATCATTACCGGAACAGGGCAGTGGGAAAAGAGTGGTCCAAGTTATCGTCTATCGGAAATTCTCTGGAGCAAAGGGATACGACACTCGTTGGACGATTGGGGGCCGCAGGGCGGCCATGATTGGCCGTATTGGAAGAACGAGATGCGCGAATATGTTTCGCGCCTGTTCTAGCGCGTGACTAACTGCTGAGATTAGTAATTTTCTAAACGCGCATGGTTGCGCGTTTTTTTATTTAAAGAGCGATGTGCCTGGGAATCTGGCGCTGCCGCCGAGTTCTTCTTCGATGCGCAAGAGCTGATTATATTTTGCGATGCGATCGGTGCGGCTGGCGGAGCCGGTTTTGATTTGGCCGGCGGCGGTGGCAACGGCCAGATCGGCGATGAAGGTGTCTTCCGTTTCGCCGGAGCGATGAGAAATGATGGAGTTATAGCCGGCTTTGCGGGCTAGTTCGATGGCGTCGATGGTTTCGGTGACGGTTCCGATCTGATTCAGCTTGATGAGAATGGCGTTGGCGATCCCTTCGGTGATGCCGCGGCCGAGGCGCTCGGTGTTGGTGACGAAGAGATCGTCGCCGACCAGCTGAATTGATTTTTTGCCGGGGCCCTTGCGGCCAACTTTTTCGGTGAGTTCTTTCCAGCCGGCCCAGTCGTCTTCGGCCATACCGTCTTCGATGGAGACGATGGGATATTTTTCCACCCAGCTGGTCCAGTAGGCAGCCATCTCGCTGCTGGTGTGCGCGGATTTGTCGGACTTCTTGAAAATATATTTGCCGCTGGCTTTGTCGTAAAACTCGCTGGACGCGGGATCGAGGGCGATGCGAACTTGGTCGCCTGGTTTATAGCCTGCGGCGGTGATGGCCTCCAGCACGATCTGGATGGCTTCTTCGTTGGACTTGCAGCTTGGAGCGAAACCGCCTTCGTCGCCGACGGCGGTGGAGTAGCCGCGCTTTTTCAAAGCGGCTTTGAGCGCGTGGAAAATCTCCACTCCCCAGCGTAGCGCTTCCGAAAAATTCGGCGCTCCCACGGGCATGACCATGAATTCCTGGAAGTCCACGGAGCTGTCGGCGTGGGCGCCGCCGTTTAGAATATTCATCATGGGCACGGGCAAAAGATTCGCGGAGGAATCCGTGGAATAGCGGGAGAGATATTTGTAGAGGGGCTGCTTCAGCGCGATGGAAGCGGCGCGCGCCGCAGCCATCGACACGGCCAGAATTGCGTTGGCGCCCAAGCGAGATTTCGTGGGCGTGCCATCGAGGGAGATCATTTTATGGTCGAGCCCGCGTTGGTCGGCGGCATCCAGGCCGGTCACCGCTTTGCCGATTTCCCCGTTGGCGTTGGCGACTGCCTTCAAAACTCCTTTGCCGAGGTAGCGCGATTTGTCGCCATCACGCAATTCCAATGCTTCGTGTTCGCCGGTGGAAGCGCCGGATGGAACCGCCGCGCGTCCTACCGCGCCGGACGTCAGTGTTACATCCGCCTCCACAGTGGGATTCCCACGCGAATCGATAACCTGGCGCGCGTGTACTCGTGTAATTTTTGTGGACATTATTTTGGTGAGTCTCCTTGGAGCGAATGGAGATTTTACAGAAAAGAGAGAAGAAGCGCACGCCGCCTATCCGGAGTACACTTCCGCCAAGACAGTCTCAAGGGCCCCACCTCCAATCCATGTTAGGAGTCCATTTCGAAGGAGAAGAACTCCATGCTCGACTTCAGGCACGTGCTCTTCGCAGTCGCACTGATTGCCGCATCGACAGCGGCAGCCGCAGGGCAAACAATTCCCGGTGCTTCAGCCAATGACAACCGCGCTCCAGCCGGCACGCTCGCCGGTGGCGTGCTGAGCCTTCATCTGGAACTGCGACCGGCGATCTGGTATCCGGAAGAGAATGGCAAAGCACATTTGATCGTCAGTGCATTCGCCGAGGAAGGGCACATTCCCCAGATTCCTGGTCCAATGATTCGGGTCCCGGAAGGCACGGAGATCGCAGCCACCATCCGCAACCTGCTCGACCACACAATTTACGTCCACGGACTGGCGCCGCGGTTGGAGGCAAACGCAAAGCCTGCAGCACAGCTCGACCCAACCACCACCAGCGATGGCGCGAATACCCTCGAAATTCCCACAGGCACCCTCCGCGAAGTCCGCTTCAAATCCGGCGCACCGGGCAGCTACTACTATTGGGCCTCGAACGATCGCCAATCGCTCCTCATGCGAAATGGTCCCGATTCCGTGCTTTCCGGCGCTTTCCTCCACATGATGCAGCCCGAGTCGCTACCCGGTTACTCCGGCTCAACAGGCTACACTGCACAAAACGCCGGGATGGGCGGCATCGTCCTGGGCCTCGACGTTCTTCCGTCAGCCAAAGCGGAATTAGGGCACGACCACACTGCGAACGCCTCAGTTCACAAATTCCGCTTGCTCGTCCGAGAACGGCCCGCCACGTCGCGCACCTTCGCCGGCTTCGGCTACGACCTCTCCGAACCGGGACACAACACTCCTCCAGACGCCATCCCACCCGTCGGAAATCCTATCGTCTTAACTCGCGCCGAGCCTGCCGAAATCGAAGTCGTCAATCAGCTCAAGGAGCCGACAACCGTCCACTGGCATGGAATCGAACTCGAAAGTCCGTACGATGGCGTGCCGGATTGGAGCGGTACTCCAACGCAAACCACTCCTCCCATCGGTCCTGGGCCTCGTTCGTCGCGCGCATGACCCCTCCCCGGGCAGGAACCTTCATCTATCACTCCCACTGGCACGAACAAAGACAGTTGGGCCAAGGGCTCACCGGCCCGCTGATCGTTTTGGAGTCCGGTGCCAAATTTAATCCCGCCACCGACAAGATCTTTCTCTTCTCGCGCGACGGCGTCGAAAGCAATGAACCGCTCCTGATGAACGGCAGTCCTCAACCGGCGCCCATGGCATTAGGTGTCGGCACAACCTACCGCTTTCGCTTCATCAACATCACGCCCGTCGACTCCGACCTTACCTATTCCATCGTGGATGCCACGGGCGCTCCAGTTACCTGGCGCGCTATCGCCAAGGACGGCGCGGATCTTCCGCCCGAACAAGCAACGGTGAAAAAAACCAGCGGGGAGAGCATCACCGTTGGTGAAACTCGTGACTACACTTTTATTCCGGAAAAACCTGGCGAGCTCTATTTGCGCGCCTCTTCCTTCCAGCGCATGTGGGTCACCACAACTCTCATGGTCGCTCCGCCACAACCTGAAACGAAATAGCTGGCCGTGAATCGAGCCAGTGAAAAACACGGACTTCTGGCTTCTTGAATCTGGCCGCCCTGGATATTTATGTGCAGTGTTCCCTGGATTGCAATAGAATGCGCTCGTCCAAACCTCTAGAAAGGAGTCTCGGTGAAAAAATTGTCACTGCTTGTCGCGTTGTTCCTCGTTGGTAGTCTTTTGGCGCTCCCCTCGGGTGGGCAGGACGCCGCGAAAAAAAACATGTCACCAAAGTCCCCGGCCGGTCCCTCAGCGGCTCTTCTCAAACAGTGGAATGAAATCGGACGCAAGCTAATTGCCATGGCCGAGGATTTTCCGGAGGACAAGTACGACTTCAAAGCAGCACCTACTGCGCGCACTTTCGCAGAGCGATTGACTCACGCCGCCGCAGCCAACTATTACTTCACGAATCTCGCCCTCGGCCAAAAACCTCCCGCTGACGAAGATCCTCCGCGCACCCAGTTTAAAAATAAAGCGGTTCTCGTCGCTTATGTCAAAAAATCATTTGCCGATGGCGCAGCCGCAATCAAAGCAAAAGGCGACAAAGGCATTTTGGAATCTGTCGTCGATCCCTTCGCCCAGGACAATCCCAGCCAGGCTGGCAAGGATCAGATCCGCCTAATAGATCTCGGCCATAGCATCAACGAGCATTCCGGCGAGGTTTACGGCCAGCTTTCGGTTTACTACCGTGTGGCCGGTCTCATTCCACCAGAGTCACGTCCGAAGAAATAGGTGTGGCAGCATTTTTCGCTGCGCGAATCGATAATCTGGCAGGCCGACATCCGTCCAGTAACGCGGCACGCCTGATGATTCAACGTTCGTCGGTCTCGCTCAGCAAGTTGTCTTGACACTAGAAAATCACTTCTCCTTTGACGCGACTTGTCAGGCATCGTCGATAGTCCGGTTCTCCTTGTATAATTCACTGGGTTGCGCTGATTCTGCAAAGCGTGGTGCCCACTTACATGCCTTCAAATAAGAGAGACTTTGAGACCGCACGAACGCGAAAGTTCAGGGAAAGCGAGTTGCCTCCGGAAGACGCGCGCACGATCGGTCACATCGAGGAATTTGGCTGTTCTATCGTAAACGTGGCGACGACGAACTACGGCCTTGGATGGTCATATACAATCGGCATTTTCGACACTTCTGGAAAACCCGAACTTATCACCGTCGGACTGCCGCCAGAGGTCGCACACGTCGCGTTGAACAAAGCTGCGAAGCTGATCCGCGGTGCTGATCTCACAAAAGGGCGACACCGCGAGCTTGTGGGCCGAGTCGAGTGCGAGTTCCGCCCCGTTGACCAAAAGTGGATACGACAGCTGATGGGTTGGGCAATTTGGTACTACGACGGCACCGACTTCCCAGTGCTTCAAGCGGTGTATCCCGACCGTGAGAATCGGTTCCCTGAGGACAAAGAGTTTGATAAAGCGTTTGAGCAGCCGTTGATGCAGCTCACCGCTTCTATGACGAAAGTCGAAAGTGATTTTTGGGCCTCGACTGATCCGCAAAGCAGTCTTTTCAATTGGAAATTCCCAGATCCTCCGCATACTGGAGTCTATCTCTCCCATGCGGTTCACAACGGGACAGAGCCATTCACCTACGTCTCACACGATGCTGACGACGGAGCGTGGCAGTTTCTCGGCGACAGCATGGCACATGGAGGTGGCACACTCTCCTGCTTTCACCATCCGGTCGACCGCGACCCCAGCTTGACTGAATTAGCCGATCTGCTGATAGGCTGGTATGCCGAACGCTCCAATGTTGGACAACCGTGGGTTCGAAGAAAGCGCCCGCCAGACCAAGAGACTGAATAGACGATCGCGGCAGAAGTGGCTCATGCCTGATAACCCATTATTCGGACAAGTCCTTTTTCACGATATACCCGCGATTCTTGCCGGGCACTAGGAAACATCAGAAGTTGACCTTCAGTATTCGCAAAATATGTATATAAAAAAACGCGTGCGTGACGCGGTCGCCCGTCACCGCGGTAGTGGGATAACCGCGGTGATGGAGTAACGGTCAGGCGGATTCGGGCTCTTCGATTAGGGATTCCTGGCGGACGACTACGACGATGCCGGAGTCGGTGACGTGGAAGCGGCGCTTGTCGGCTTCCATGTCGTAGCCGATTTCGGTGCGCTCGGGGAGGCTGACGTGGCGGTCGATGATGGCGCGGCGGATGCGCGAGTGGCGGCCGACGTTGACGTGATTGTAGATGATGGACTCGGAGACTTCGGAATAACTGTTCACGCGAACGTCGGCGCCGAGGATGGATTTCATGACGCGGCCTCCGGAAATAATGGAGCCACCGGCGACGATGGAATCGAGCGCGACGCCCATGCGCTCGGGATCGGCAAAAACAAATTTGGCCGGCGGATACTGGTGAATCCAGGTGCGCAACGGCCAGGAAGTGTCATACAAGTTGAAAACGGGTGAGACACTGACCAAATCCATATTGGCTTCGTAGTAGGCGTCGAGCGTTCCCACGTCGCGCCAGTACAACGCGTCTTTGCGGTTTTCATCAACGAAGTTATAGGCGAAGACGCGATGCTTGGAGATGATGCGAGGAAGAATGTCCTTGCCAAAATCGTGATGAGACTTGGAGTCTTCGGAGTCGGCCAGCAAAATGGGAATCATCAGGTGGGTATTAAAAACGTAAATGCCCATGGAGGCGCTGCAATGTCCGGCCTGATGCGGCGATTGTTTCGGGTGCGCGGGCTTTTCTTCGAATCCGACGATGCGCCAATCTTTATCGGTTTCGATTACGCCGAATTGACCGGCGGCTTCCTGCACGGGAATCTGAATGGTGGCCACGGTCACGTCCGCGCCGGAATCGCAGTGCTGCTTGAGCATGCGGCTGTAATCCATTTTGTAAATGTGGTCGCCGGATAAAATAAAAACGAATTTGGAGCGTTCGCTGCCGATGGAATAAATATTCTGGTACACGGCGTCGGCGGTGCCTTGATACCACTGCTGGGACACGCGCATTTGCGGAGGAAGCACTTCGATGTATTCGCCGAGCCCGGCGAGCGGCGACCAACCGGCACGAATGTGGCGGTTGAGGCTGAGCGCTTTGTATTGCGTCAGTACAAAAACGCGACGCAAATTGGAGTTGATGCAATTCGAAAGAGTGATGTCGATGATGCGGTACAGTCCGCCGAAGGGCACCGCGGGCTTGGCGCGGTCGCGGGTCAGCGGCCACAAACGTTCACCTTGGCCTCCGGCGAGAAGGACTCCGATGGCGTCGCGCATATCGGACATGGACAGACCCCCGGTGACTGTGTACGAGCGGGTAGATTCTAACAGCAACGGCAAGGGCGCGTGCAAGCCTGCGAAAGCAGGGCATGCGCGCTGTGCGACTTCGTTCCACGCATATTTACTGCAGAATAATGCCGTTACTGTTTGCTACTGAATCACCGGCCTGGGCGCCGGGAAGCCTGCCTTCGTAAAGATTCCTTGACTTTAGTGCCCGCAATTGATTAGAAGATGCCAACGACCTCGTGAGACAATCTATACAGGACGGTGCCACATAAGGCTCCGCTAGAAACCAATCCTAACCGGATTGGGGGTGACTCAAAATTGGCAGAAGTAATTATCCAGGAGAGTGAGTCTCTGGAAAACGCACTGCGCCGTTTTAAGCGCAAAGTGCAGCAGGAAGACATCATCAAGGAAATAAAGAAGCACAGCTTCTACATGAAACCCGGCGAGAAACGCCGGACAAAAGAAGCGCTTTCGCGGAAGCGACTGCGTAAGAAGCAGCGCCGGGAAGCGGATTAATTTCCGCTTTGCGGCGTGGGCTCGGCGCGGCACTTCCGAGAATCAGGCCCCAGTCAGGCAAGTACGTTTGGGTTGTTGGCTTCACGTTCGCAGGCCCATGGGAACCGCGCCCGGCGTCCCCGGAGATCGCATACCCACGCAGTGGGAACTTCCACGAAGTCAGGCCATGCGGTGCAAGTTAACCCATCCCCTCGCCTCTTTTGGGGCTAAGGGGAGCGCCTCATGGAATATCACGATCGGGTCCTGAAGTGTTCGGAGTGCAGCGCCGAGTTTGTATTTACCGCCGGCGAGCAAATGTTTTTCGCCGACAAAGGCTTCAAGAACGAACCGAAGCGATGTAAAGGGTGCAAAGCAAGACGCGCGGAGGGTGCCGGACCAGGCGCCTCGGGCGGGTTGCAAATGCGCTCGGAAACAAAAACCAATTGTTCACAATGCGGGAAAGAAACCACTGTGCCATTCCGGCCGACACAAGGGCGTCCAGTATTTTGCCGGGAATGTTTTCAGCAGCGCAGGTCGATGGGCGCAGCTTAGTTAGTGGTGGTTGGTCGGAGTAAATGTATCGGGGGACAGCACGACATTCTGTCCCCGCTTTCCCTTCACAAGACCTCTCCACATCAAGCCAGGGATTCATCGGTTTTAGTACTTCGGCTTTTCATTTCTGTTGGGCACTTCCCTATTGCGGCGGCCCAAGCATCGAAATTGGCGCGGGCCAGCATTGATACTTGCGTGCTCAGGGTTCCGATATAATTTAATGGACGGGAAGCGTATGATACGCACCTTAAGTGGCGCGAATCGTCAGGCCAAACAGAGGGCCACAGCATGGCTCACCGTTTCACCATCGGCGTAGAAGAAGAATTTCAAATCATCGACCCGGCGACGTGCGAGCTGCGTTCGCACGTGATGCAGCTGGTTTCGGAGGCTTCGCCGAGCATCATCGAGCAGGTGAAGCATGAAATGCACCAGTCGATCGTGGAGACCGGCACGAATATTTGCGACAGCGTGCATGAGCTGCGAATTGAAATGCACCGCACCCGGGGCGAATTGGTGGCCGCGGCCGAACGCGCGGGACTGCAGGTGGCGGCTGCGGGGACGCATCCGTTTTCCAGCTGGATCGATCAAGTAATTTCTCCGGGCGAGCGGTATCAAAATATTATTGAAGAGCTACAGCAACTGGCGCGCTCCCTGCTGATTTTTGGGATGCACGTGCACGTAGCGATGCCCGACAAACAAACCACCATCGACATGATGAATATGGTGCGCTACTTCCTGCCGCATCTTTTGGCGCTGTCGACCAGTTCGCCGTTCTGGATGGGACGCAACACCGGGCTGAAATCGTTTCGCACCACGGTATTTCGCAGGTTTCCCCGGACTGGGGTGCCGGAACAATTCGAATCGTGGAGCGCGTACGAAAATTTCGTGAACCTGCTGGTGAAATTGAATTGCATCGATAACGGCAAGAAGATCTGGTGGGACGTGCGGCCGCATCCTACGTTTGGGACGCTGGAATTTCGTATGTGCGACGTAACCACAAAAGTGGAAGAGGCGGTGGCTATCGCAGCTCTTACGCAGGCGATCATCGTAAAGCTCCACCGACTATACAAAGGGAATATGAGCTTTCGTTTGTACCGGCGCGCGCTGATCGAAGAAAATAAATGGCGTGCCGCGCGCTACGGAATCGAAGGAAAGCTGATAGATTTTGGTAAGGAAACGGAAGTGCCCATGCGTGAGTTGATTCCGGAGCTTCTGGAATTTGTTGATGACGTCGTTGATGAACTGGGCAGCCGCAGCGCGGTGGAGTACGTGCATACGATTATGAACGAGGGAACCAGCGCGGAGCGGCAGTTGCGAGTGTATCAGGAGACCGGCGACCTGAAAGCGGTGGTGCAGCACCTGGTGAATGAAACTCGCGGAGGAGTGGCGCAGTCAACGTCATCGGCGCGCGCTATAAATTAGTTTTGTTGAAACGCAGCCGGCTTCGTTTCCAGATTTTATTCTGACCTTAACCACCAGCCTGCTGCGAGTAGTTAAAATGATGCGAAGATTTTGCTGAGGAGCAAGAACGATGAAGAAGGTGGGGCTATTATGCGGACGGGAATTCAGCTTCCCTCCGGCGTTCATCGAGAGGGTAAAAACTTTAGGCGCGAAAGACGGCGTCACCGCTGAATTCGTGAGACTTGGCGGCACGCGCATGGACGAACCCGCGAAGTACCGGGTAATCGTGGATCGCATTTCGCATGAAGTGGAATATTATCGCGGCTACCTGAAACACGCGGTGCTGCAGGGCAGTTACGTCATCAATAATCCCTTCTGGTGGACGGCGGACGACAAATATTTTAATTATTCGGTGGCGGCAAAGCTCGGCGTAGCCATTCCGAAGACGGTGCTACTGCCGCAAAAAGGCTATCCGAAAGATGTGGATATTAATGCGGAATCGTTGCACAACCTGGAATTTCCGATCGATTGGGATGCTTTACTGGATTACGTTGGGCGGCCGGCGATTCTGAAACCTTATTCGGGCGGCGGCTGGAAACACGTATATAAGGTGCACACCAAGGAAGAATTGTGGGCGGCCTACGATCAAACTGCGCCGTATTGCATGACGCTGCAGGAATTTATTGATTTCACGCAATATGTGCGTTGCTTCACGTTCGGCAAAACGGATATTTTGCCTGTGCACTACGATCCGAAGGAGCGCCGCTACATCGTGGACCACAAATATCTCTCCGCGGAGATTGGGGAGCGGGTGGTTAAAGATGCGCAGACGATTAATCTGGCGCTGGGCTATGAAATGAACACTATCGAGTTTGCGATTCAGGACGGCGTGCCGTACGCCATTGATTTTCTGAATCCCGCGCCGGATTTTGAGCGCGACCGCATTACCGAATTTTATTTTGAGCAAGTGGTGGATAAGATGGCCCGGCTGGTGATTGATCGGGCGTTGAGTGGCGACGTTTCTAATTCGTGGCCACGCTGGGAAGAGATGGTTGGTATTAAAGCAGGAAATCAGGAAGGCGGGGTTGTGGGTTTCACTGGCGCGCCGAAATTAAAGACGCAAGCTGCCGCAGCGCAATCCCAAGCAGCACCGACACAAACGGCGGAAAAGTCATCGGCTACGAAACCACCGCCAGCTCCAGCTGCGACTGGACCGGCAGCGCCTGCATCCGCACCTGCGCCTGCCAGCCCCACCAAGCCGAAAATAAAATGAGCACCGCTTCGCCTAAATTTACCGGCAATGCCGCCGAATACTGGGACGCTTTGCTGCGTCCAGCGCTGGAGAATGATCGCGCCTTCGCGGACAACTTCTTGATGGAGCTGCGGGCCGCCAAACTGACCTTTGGCGATCGGGTGCACTGCCCTTTTCTTCGACCCTTCTTTCTTTCTCCGCAAGATGAAGATCGCGTGCGCCCGGTGGCCGAGACTATTGCGGAACTGGGAGAGCGCGTAGCTCTGGCGGCGCTGGCGGACGAAAAATTGTTCGAGCAATTTCATTTGCGCCCCGAAGAAGCGCGGCTGGCGCGTTTGCCCGGCGGGAATGGAAGAGTCAGCACGGCCTCACGACTGGACGCATTTTTGCTGCCCGAATCGCTGAAATTCGCCGAATACAATGGCGAATCACCGGCAGGGGCTGGCTATTCGGAAACGCTGGGCGAGATTTTCCGCGAGATGCCGGTGATGGCGCAATTTTCAAAACGATACTCAGTGCATAGCTACCCGCTGAGCGCGAAGCTGCTCGACGCGCTGGTGTTGAGTTATGTCGATTGGGGAGGCACGAGCAAGCGGCCGCAAATCGCAATTGTGGATTGGAAGGGCGTTCCTACGTGGAGCGAGTTTGAAATTCTGAAAGCGCGATTTGAAAGGATGGGCGTGCCCACGCTGGTAGCGGACCCGCGTGATTTGACGTTCGACGGACAGAAATTGAGCGCGCATGGCAAAAAAATCGACTTGGTGTATCGCCGTGTGTTGATCAACGACATTGTCGCGAAGCCCGCCGAATGCGCGGCTTTGTTGAATGCTTACACCGCGAATGCTGTGTGCGTGGCGAATTCTTTTAGGTGCAAGATTCCCCACGTTAAAACATTTTTTGCGGTTTTAACGGACGACCGAAACGAAGCGCTGTTTTCGCAGGCGGAGCGCAAAGTCATTGCGAATCATGTTCCCTGGACGCGGGTGGTTGCCGATGTGCGCACGATGCACCACGGCGAATCCATCGATTTGCTCACATTTATCCGCAAGGAGCGCGAGAACCTGGTCCTGAAACCGAGCGACGAATATGGCGGCACGGGAGTCACTCTCGGTTGGGAAACCAGTGACAGCGCCTGGGAAAACGCCATCCAAGCGGCGATTTCGAGTCCGGGTTCTGAAAACGGCGGAGCTTGCTGGATCGTTCAGGAACGCATTCCCATTCGTCGCGAGGTATTTCCGTACATAACGGCAAGCGGCGAGGTGGAGTTTCGCGACATGTTGGTGGACTTCGCTCCTTATCTATTTCGTGGAAAACTGGCCGGCTATTTGACGCGTCTTAGCGCCACAGGTTTGGCTAATGTGACCAGCGGCGGCGGCCAAATTCCGGCGTTTCGCGTCTCTCTAAAACACTCCCGGTCCACAAAGTAGTCAAAGACCGCGTGTCTCAGTAACCCTGATGCCTGATTTATATTGCCGGTAGAGTTGAGCCGTTGCTCTAAACGGCAAAAACAAGTCGTGGATAATCCCACTATCGCCGCCTGCGCAGACCCAGGAATTGGGTTCATTTAAATTAAGGTATCTTCTGTATGGTGCAACACATTTCGGCAAATTATCCTTCGAGTGTTCGCTTTCGCGTTGGTTGTCCCCCCAATCGGCGTGAAGCGGGAGGATAGCCGTGCACGGCGAGGAAAAGCGGTTTGCGCACGTAATTCTGTTCGAATGCCCCTGGTGTCTGCGATTATTGTCTTCAGCATTCCTGAGCTTCGATGAAAACTTGACCGATGAGCCAGGCGAAACGACGGACAATGAATCGACTACGATGTGCACGTGCGGATGGGTGGGCCGGGCTCTGAATATGCCGGCGGCAAGTCATACTGTGCAGGCATGGAGTCGAGCATTGGCGCAAACATCCACGCCGGAAGTGCCGCTAGCGGATGGAATCGCTGAAAAACGAGACTGGTTATTCCTGGTAGCAAAGCAGATTGGATCGCTTTCGGGGCAAAACATTTCAGAACACTCCGCCCTGAACGAAGGCTGAACCCAGCTGAAAAGAAATCGCTAAAAAATAAACAGCACTTCTATACTGATCATGCGTCTGGCCTGCACTGTGGCGGCGCCAAGCACACACAGTTCCCTCTTTCTGTCATTCCGGCAAAATAATAAAAAGGTTCCAAAAAGTTCGTAAATTCTTCAGTTTTTTTTCTCAGAGCCGCTAAGTTCATGCGCCGACTCGCGCACATTTTGTGAGCGCCATTCTTTATGCACCAAAAATATTTTAAATTTTTGGTTTTTGAACAACCCACAAGCCGGGCGCGCCATCTATCTTTTCGCGGGCCAAGTACAAGGGAGACAGCGACGATCTAAATCTTCCGTTCAGCGATACCAACACCACGCACGCAAATCATTTAAAGAGCTTCAATAAGGAGAACAGCCTTGTCCAAGCTGATATTTCGCACCAGTGTGTTTCTATTGTTCGGAATGTTGATCATTGCCAATCATGCGCGGGCTCAGGAGTTCAGCGCATACTTTGGATTGGGCACGGCAACCAATAGCGCCGGGACAACTCCCGGATGTGCTTCTAAATTTATTTTCGATGGTTTCACGGGAAATTGCGAAGCAGCGCAGAGCATGGGCGGGCTTTTTGGCGTCTTCGGAGCGGACTACATGTTCCGGACGCATCTAGGTTTCAATGGCGAGTACGCATTTCGCTTCGCGCAGCAATCGTATTTGCCGGACGCTGGAATCAATGCCCGGCCCGCGTTTTACGATTTTAATGCGGTGTATCAGCCACTCTCGCCAAAAGCTCGCATCGTTCCCGTACTAGAAGGGGGAGTTGGCGGCGAGAAAACGTCTTTATATTTCAACCAGCAAGCCTGCGCCACCACCTCGATCTGCAATAACCAGAGTTCCTTCTTCGCGAGTGCCAATCATTTCCAGTTGCACGGCGCGGTGGGGGTGAAGATATACGTGAAACCAAACATTTTCATCAAGCCGCAGTTTGATCTTCACTGGGTCCACAACATGGATCAGGAATTCGGAAGAAACGTGGTGCCGCAGTACACCATCGCGGTGGGTTATACCTTCGGGCGTCTGTAAGAAAGCAAATTGCGTTGTATTTCCGGAGCCCCCTTTGCAAAATCAGCAAAGGGTAGGCCACCCGTTTTGTAGAACGGGGTTGAAGCAAACCTCTGCGCTTTTCAGGAGGCTAACGAGTATCTTTCGTTGAAGTAGCGTGAGTGATAGTGATGGAAGTCTTGTCTTCATTGTCATCGCGGCCGACGGTCACCATAACGCCTTCATTATCGTTTTTGGCGGCGGTCACGATGCCGCCTTGCGGAGTTTCTACTACGCTGGTCTTGGGTCCGAACTTGTCACGGTAAAAGGCCAGCACCTGCTGAACTGAATCGGAAGTCTTGAAGACGTAGGTAGCCATGGTGCCGCTGTCTCCGCCCAGCTTAAAACCGCCTTCCTCAGCGACGGCGCCCGGATAGATTGGCGCACCCACTTCCGATTCGCTTAGATGGGCGGAGGAGGTCCGACCGCTCGAGAATTTTCCCGCCGGAGTGGTGATGGTCATACCTCCGGCTCGGTCAACATGTACCGACCTCGAAATGCGCCACAGGCCGAACATAACGGCAAATGCGCTCAGCATTCCGAGGCAAACGATAGCTCCAACAATAATCAGGACGACTTTAAGAGTTCCGCTGGATGGCGCGGTAACGGCAGGGGCTGGTGCAAGGGGAACTTGCCCAGCGGGAACTGCGCCGACGGGTGGCACCGCCGTAAATCCAGTAGGCGCGCCACAACCCTGGCAAAACCTCGTGTCCGCAGACAGCTCAGCCCCGCACTTCGAACAAAAATTAGCCATGGGAGTTCCTCCCGTAATTGGCGTTTATATATCACATTAATGCGCGAGGGGCCCGCAATTCGCTCGAAGTCCCCACGTAATGGACAGCGAAATGGTTATGCAGGGAATGATCGAGGCCAAAGATAATGTCAAAAACTGAGAATTGGTGGGCCCGCCAGGATTTGAACCTGGGACCAACGGATTATGAGTCCGCTGCTCTAACCGCTGAGCTACAGGCCCCACGAATCGCAACGCCCTGATTTTATATTAGGTTAGTGGTGTTGGGCGAAGAATTCGTTTGCACTAAAATGGTGCAGTGTCATAAAAGTGTCATGGTTATCGATTCAAATCTGGGCCAAAGCCGTCAAAACCGGGGTCAGCCTCCGTTGCTCATCGATTTGCCACTTTGGGCTTCTGGCTGGTAAGGTTCGCTGGTTCCAGCAGCTAGGCTACAATCGGTTGTTTTTCTGGTCGAGGTTGGCTTGAAGAAATATGTTGCATCACAAACGTTGTTCTTGAGCATACCCGCGCACAGCGCCCCGAATGCTCATGCAAAGGCCAGACCACTAAGCCAACAATCAAACCCCAGAATCTAAAAATCCTGAACGATTCTTGACCCGCAGTCAGAATGAGCCCGATTACGCCGACGATGAGCACTCCAGCCAGAGCGAAGGTGACCGCTTCTCTGGGCTTAGTCATCGCGGGAGAGGGGTCCGACCCATGCAAGCTGACTTAACCGCGTCCGGTTTGATCGCATCGTGATTTGCGCCATGCATGGCACAGGCGTAACGGATGTACCCGACGTGGTCGGCTTCCTTCTTTGCCAGTATGGCTTCGGAACTATCGTTTACAAAGAACTCGAACATGCCTTGAGCGATACCGCTGGGGTCCGAACCAGTGTGAAGACTTGTTCCCAACCAAAGACGGGTCAACCCGAGTTCAGGCGGATAATAAAAATAAGTCGCATCGCACGCCAATCCGGTGTTCAGACGGGTACACTGCACATCAATATAAAGTTCGACCTCGACGTCCTTTTCTGTCAGTTCGTATCCTTGCGTTCCTCCGAGCTTCGCCTTCAACGCAGACACAACAGGACTCGAATCAGACTCTTTGCCCACGACTTTAGTCTTGTGGGTCTGCCCATGGGCTGTCATGCAAGCCATCATCAGGGCGAAAGCCACGATCAGAGGTTTCATCCACTACTCCTTGGTGTTTCGATTTTGCATTCGCTGGTACCGTCGAGTCTTAACTACACCTTCCGTGGTGGCACAGCATACTATTCTTCTAGAGGTACGTACCCTACAGAATATGCCGAAAATGGGCCGATGGGAGAGGACTGAGATTCTTGCAGGGTTGGAACGGTTTGGCCCGATTAAAACTAAAAAGCTCCATGACACGGCTACTTACGAATTGGTTGATACGGCAGTTTTAGTCGGCTCCTGACGGGTTTAAAAGCTAAAGAGTAAATCGTTCTACCAATTCCGCAATCAAGGCCCCGACAGATATGCCCACTACGACCGCAGTCACTACCAGAAATCCCGCTAGCATGCGCCGGTCAGCCTACCGTTTTTTGGCCCCTTGAATTCGATCTGCTAGTTTGAGCAGCCAAAGGTAATTTCTTGTCCGCATATAGTCGGCTTTGCCGTCATCCTCTTTAGCCATGTTGTGGTAGTCCTCGGCGATTTCCCGGAGGATTTGACTGGTAGAAAGTCGATTTGGGACCTGACCTTTCATTGCCGCGTGCGAAAATAAAATGACTGTAGCCGGGCTGTCTATAAGGTCTGCCATGTATTGCGCCCGACATTCGAATTGGTGCAACGTCCTGATTAGTTCGGGTTACCGTCCATTTGAACCGCCAACTTTCGCGCCGGATTCCACTTGTCCGCGATCGGCGTTAATCAGGCGTTGGGTGCAGTAGTATCTGAAGAGCATTTGACTTGTGCTGCGATGCATCGTACTGTTCCACAAGTTATTTTCAACGGCTCGCAATCCAAGTAAATTCCCAGGAACAGGCAAAGTCCACCAGCCGAACTATTAAAGTTGAGACCCAAGGAGGGTCACACATGAAGCGTGTCTTGATGTTTGTCGCGATTGCTGTTTTAGCTGTCGTTGGTTCCTCCACTCTGCGAGCTCAAAGCAATCCACTTGTCGGAACTTGGCAACTTAATGTCACAAAATCGAAATTCGATCCCGGACCTGCACCAAAGAGCCTGACGCGCACGGTCGAGACGCAAGGCGATGGCGTGAAATATACGTTTGACGGAGTCGCTGCCGACGGAAAGCCCATTGCGTACGGTTTCTCCGTCCAATTTGACGGCAAAGACAACCCCATCTCGGGTTCAATTCCAAGCGGCGCAGACACCGTTTCCGCTAAGCGCACAGACTCCAACCACTATGTGGCGACCCTGAAAAAGGGCGAAAAAGTAATTGGCACATCCAAAGTGGCAGTTTCAAAAGATGGAAAGGTCACTACCGTCGACTCGACCGGCACTACCGCAACAGGCGCAAAAGTGCATGACGTACAGGTCTACGACAAGCAATAGAAAACGACAAACGCATCTAAGCACACTAATACGGGAGCAATTCGAGGGCGGCTCTTCGTCGGGCCGCCTTTTCATTTTGCGAAGCCCAAGACTAAATCGCAGCTACGGGGGATCGCGTCAGGAACTATCGTCCCAGTCCATCACTTCTCCGGTTACCGCGTTTACCAGGACTTGAGAATTACTTCCGGGTGGCCCGTAATCCCACAGCAATCGGCCGCATCTGCTAATTCTAGTTACCTGGAAAGTGCATGCGACCTAGCAAATCGGCAAAGCGAGGGTCTGAGCGGACATTGTCAAAACGAGGATCTAGGTTCAGCCAAACCAACCAGTGGGACCTGTCTTCGTAGGCCTTCTGCAACCAGTGAATCGCCTGCTCCCTGTCATTCAAGCCAGCGAATATCAACGCCATCCCGTACGGCGTAACGTATTCTTCCTTCGTCAGATCGTTCATTCGGTGCAAGGCGCCGGTTGCATCCGATTTATGACCCCACCGTCCGTACGTATGTCCGGCCGCCGCAATGATCACCGGCCAATCTTTCAGAGCCGTTCCTGCCTGTTCGAATTCCGTAATGGCTTCCGGATACATTCCCTTCTGTTCGTACGCACGACCCAGCCACAAATGTGCCAGGGGAAATTTAGGGCTCGTCTGCAGGACGGATCGCAAGTGAGATATGGCCTCCTCGTAACGGCGCGCGTAGTAGAGTTCAAAGCCGATGTCGGTGTTGATCGGCACGGACAGGGGATCAAGTTCGTGTGCGCGGCCAATCTCGGACAAAGCCTCGTCGTGCCGCCCGCGAGCTGTGAGGAACACGCTGTACCAGTGGTGGGCTGTGGCGTAGTTGGGATTCACGGCAATTGCTCGTTGCAATTCCTCTTCTGCGCCCTTCCAATCCCAGTCGTAGTACAGCTTGACGTAGGCCAGGGAGGCGCGTGCCTCGGCGAGACTTGAATCAATTTGGAGCGCCTCGTTCGCGAATTCGCGAGCTTTCGGG
>Ga0210396_10000837_pt1 | contig 35778 bp, 26 predicted proteins | sample IncBWH17OmetaG_FD_155466 | JGI IMG/M metagenome (GOLD analysis project Ga0210396, IMG submission 155466) | Forest soil microbial communities from Barre Woods Harvard Forest LTER site, Petersham, Massachusetts, United States - Inc-BW-H-17-O ...
CTGCTCGGAGAAGTCTTTAGACATTTCCTTGTTCCTGGAATCTGACTTGCTCTTCGATGACCTCCGCCCTGGTCCCCGTTTTCAAAGCCTTCTTCGCCGCATGTCTTTGCCGACCTAAATCGAAATGGCAAAATTCGATCGCCGCGCGGAACTGTCCAACTTGCCCAACATCGGAATATTGGAGAAGTGCCGAGGTTCGCACCCGGCTTATTTTAGGCGGACCGTGGCCTCCTGGCTCAAGTGGTGAGTCGTTGTAATCGTTCTTCCGCATGGCAAACTCTCGCATGAATGATAGATCAGCAGAGCAAGCTGCATCAGTTTTCTCCAGCGCCTCCGTAGATTCCCGTCGAACTCGGGCTTGTTAATCTTCACGGCGATGAGCTAAATTGCCTGCTGTAAGGTGGTAAGTATGGCGAAGCCCGCGCCAATCAGCATACCCACCCTGGCAATCGGTAGTAGCCCAAGACCCGTTGATCTGATCGAGAAAGTCGCAAGAGGCGACAGTGAGGATGCCAAGCCCGCTCCCCGCTATGAAGTTACCATTCGTGACACCATTAAGTGGTTCGAAGCTTGGGCTTCCGGTCGTTACGGAAATATCATAATGTCTGCACATACTGCCTGCATGGGCTTCCAAACACAGCCCCGTATGGTTTCCAAATTCCGTTCTCAGACGGTCATTCGCGCCGCCTGTCGCCCCTCACGAGCGCCCTTTCCGTTAAGGGCGATACGCAGCTTCGAACTCGGCAAGAATTGGCGCTGGCGCCAAGGAGCCGCTTGATTTCTTATTTCTCAATTGAAGCGCGGTGCGACTTGTTCCGCGTCGCAACCGGATGGAGTCACCAGCTGCCGTGAACTTGATCGGCTCATACAACTACGCGCTGGTGGCGCTTTCGGTGTTGATCGCCGTGTTTGCGTCGTACGCTGCTCTGGATCTTGCAGGTCGCGTGACTGCTGCGGGCGGTTGGACTCGCGCGGTTTGGCTCCTGGGCGGGGCCGGTGCCATGGGGACTGGCATTTGGTCCATGCACTACATTGGGATGCTCGCGTTCATCCTACCGATTCCCGTGGCATACCATTGGCCGACCGTTCTGCTGTCACTGTTTGCGGCCATTCTCGCTTCGGTCGTTGCCCTAGGGGTGGTGAGCCGGCAGAAAATGGGTGCGTTCCGAGCACTCGCTGGAAGTGTCCTGATGGGTGCGGGCATCTCGAGCATGCATTACATTGGCATGGCCGCCATGCGTTTACCTGCCGTATGCCAGTTTAATTCCTTTCTCGTCGTCCTGTCCGTCGTGTTCGCGGTTCTGATTTCTCTCGCCGCGCTTTGGATTAGCTTTCACTTACGAGATGAGACAAAGGGGATCGGCTGGGAAAAGTTAACTGGAGCCGTCGTGATGGGTGTCGCCATCCCTGTCATGCATTACACCGGCATGGCCGCTGCCAGCTTCATACCCTCCGGCATGCCGACGAACTTGTCCCATGCCGCAAGCATTTCCACGCTTGGCACCGCCGGAATTGCCGCGGTCACCTTTTTCGTCCTTGGGCTAGCTGTGCTGACGTCCTGGACGGACAGGCGATTCGCTGCCCAGGCCTTGGAACTGCAGGAAGAGAAGCTGCAGCAAAGCGAGGCATATTTATCGGAAGCACAGCGATTAAGCCGCACGGGCAGTTTTGGATGGAAAGCTGCCACCGGCGAGATCATCTGGTCTGAGGAATCCTTTCGAATTTTCCAATACGACCGAGCGACGAAACCGACCATGGAACTTATTCTGCAACGGGTTCACCCTGAAGACGCGGCCCTGGTGAAACAGACAATCGAGCGCGCGGCGCGGGATGGGGAGGATTTTGACCATGAATATCGCTTGATGATGCCGGATAGTTCCGTCAAATATGTCCATGTTGTGGCTCATGCTCTAGGCGACGAATCGGGAACCATCGAGTTTATTGGAGCGGTAATGGATGTAAGCGAACGCAAGCGAGACGAAGAAGCGCTGCGGCAATCGCAGGCGGAGCTTGCGCACGTGAACCGCGTCACCACCATGGGAGAACTGACTGCCTCCCTCGCTCACGAAGTGAATCAACCGATTGCCGCCGCAGTCACCGATGCGAATACCTGCTTGCGCTGGCTGATGCGCGATCCTCCCGACGTGGAAGAGGCGCGCGCCGCGGCGGCGAGAGTCGTCAAGGACGCAACCCGTGCGGCGGAGATCATCAACCGGGTCCGCCTGCTCTTCAAGAAGAGCCCGGCCGAACGGGAGTTGGTCGATATAAACGAAGTTATTCCGAAGATGATCGTCCTGCTCTACAGCGAAGCGGCACGATACAACATTTCAGTGCAAGCGGAGTTGGCCGCAGATCTTCCTCACATCATCGGAGATCCCGTCCAATTGCAACAAGTCATAATGAATCTCATCGTGAACAGCATCGATGCGATGAAGGATGTGGATGGGGCCAGAGAGCTCGTCATCCGATCGCAACGAACGGAAAACGGGCAAGTTCTGGTTTCGGTGATCGATACTGGGGTGGGGCTGCCCCAGCAGCACGCGAGCAAGATCTTCAATGCCTTCTTTACTACCAAGAGTCACGGCACGGGCCTAGGTCTTCGGATCAGCCGCTCCATCGTGGAATCGCACGGCGGGCGCTTGTGGGCTGCCGAAAACTCTCCGCGCGGTGCAAGTTTTTGTTTCACTCTACCTGCCAAACTCGAGGCACATGATGATGTCAGCAGCCGCTCCTACGGTGTTCATCACTCATGAGGTTGCCGCTCTCCGTGCGGTCATCGAGGAGGCACGACGCAGCGATGGACTCAATTATGGGCTGATCTTGTAACCGCCTGCTGATCAAAAGGTGTCCGCGTGAGGTGCGTAGCCGCCGCTCGGAGTTGACTCGGGTGTCATCGCAATTCAGACCGCGCCAGCAACATCACCCATACGAGTACACAGACGCTCACTAGCTTCGGACTACGGGGACCCTTCTCGAACTCCCGTCGCTCGTCGCAGCCAATTCCATAAGGACCATTACGACCTGGGAATCAAGCGGCTGAAGATTTTCCAGTACGAAATCGGCGCCAGGCGTTCGAGGAATGCCAGAAACTTGGCGTCGTTGCCGACCAGCACACGCGGCGAGCGGCGTTCGATGCCCTTTACGATAATTTCGCCGGCAGCTGCGGGCGGCATCCGCAGCGCTTTTTTTGCGATGGCTTTGCGCTGCGCGACTTCTTCCGGAGGCATGTCCTTGGGCAGTCGAGCGTTATCCGCAATCGAAGTTGCGACGCCGCCCGGGTGAACGACCGTGACCCCGACTTTCGAACCCGCGAGTTCGTGCCGCAGTGAATTCGAAAATCCGCGCACAGCGAACTTGCTTGCCGAGTACGCCGTTTGTCCGGGCGGCGAGATCAGTCCGTATACACTCGAAAGATTCACCACGCGTGCGTCATCGCTTTGTTGCAACAGAGGCAGAAACGCCCGGGTCATACGCACCACGCCCCAGAAGTTAATTTCGAATAACCACTCGAAATCTTCCTCGCTGACCGCTTCGAACGTACCGCCGATGGCGACCCCCGCGTTGTTAACGAGGATGTCCACCCGGGGATGCGCAGCGATCACAACTTGTGGAAACGCGGCCACCGCACGACAGTCTGCAACGTCGATACGATGTTGGCTGACGTGCAGCGCGCGCCGCGGAGCGGGCTGGTTTGTGGGATCCTTCTGAGCTGATTGTGCCATACGCGCCGTTTCTGATAGTCCCGCCTCATTCACGTCAGCGAGCGCGAGGTTGCAGCCCCGGCGAGCGAGCGATACGGCAATGGCACGGCCGATGCCGCTGGCAGAGCCGGTGATCACCGCCGTGCGGTTCTCAAGGTTCATTGCGCTAGTCATAATCTCCCGCTCCCGAGCAAGTGCAGGCCATTGTAAATTTCTTCAAACGCATGACTCTACCCTGGGTTGCGATCTAAGTCGCGGAGGCTTGCACATGGCCACCTTGAGTGGCCAGATATTCTAAAATTGCGTGGTTTGCTACGGCAGGCTGGTCGGTCTCGAAAATGTGGCTGGCATGAGGAATCAGCACCAGCTTGGCGTGAGGAATACGTTTGGAGATTAGCCGGCCATTTGCGGGCGGAATGAGCGCGTCGGTCTCGCCGTGAATGACCATTGTTGGAGCCGTTATTTGCGCGATACGGCTGTAGGCCTCCCAACCGATGATCCCCTGTAGTTGGCCTATGTACCCTTGTGCAGTGGGATACCACTTCATACGGATAGCCATATCTTCATCGATTCGCTCACGCGGCGTGCCAGAGTCGTAGATGAATGGGATGATGGCTTCCTTTGCTTCTTCCGGGGTCATACCTTGGCGCATTAGAACTTCAAGAACTTCGGGTTCGGCCTGCACCGCATGGGGGCCGCCTGCAGCGGTACAACCCAAAATCAGCGAACGCACTCGGTTCGGATATTGCAAAGCGAATTCCTGCGCAATCATGCCCCCCATCGAAACGCCGAATACATGCGCGCTCTGGACGTCCGCAGCATCGAGCACGGCGGCTGCGTCGGAGGCCATCAATGCGATGGAATAAACGCCAGGGGGTACGTCGCTTTGTCCCACGCCGCGATTATCGAGAGCGATCGTGCGATAGGTTTGAGCAAGAACCGGCCGGATGCGATGCCACATGTAAGATGGATAGCTCAGGCCCATGATGAGCAGCAGAGGTTCGCCAGAGCCCTCTTCATCCCAGTAAATTTTGACGCCTTGATTTTCAACAAACGGCATGAATCCTCCGATTGCCCAAAAAATTAGATCCCGGCGGGGGTGGAGAAAATCATCAAATCAGATGGGGACACAGGGATGAACGTTACTAACGCGACCGCCATCGTAAGCTTCCGACGTTCGAAGAAAATTCATGGTCCCGTCGCTTACCGACCCAAATGTAGAGGAGGCGAGGTCTTTCACATAATTCTGGTGCACTCTCCACGGCGTTTTCTGTCCCTGCCTGGGCAGCACGCCATCGGCACGGCGGATATAGCCGGAACTAAAATCGACCAAAGGCTCGGGGTTGATTGTAGGATCCGGAAGACTCGGTACACATACCGACCATCCCTTACGATCCATATATTTGAGCAGCTGGCAGACAAAACGCGCCGTGAGATCACACCGCAGCGTCCAAGAATTATTCGTATACCCAAAGGCGAACGCTAGATTCGGAATACCGCTGAACATTGCGCCTTTGTATACCAACTTCTCGTGAAATTTGACCGGCACGCCATCAATGAGAATTTCAGCCCCGCCCATCAGCTCCACGACAAGGCCTGTCGCGGAAACGATGATATCCGCCGGCAATGTTGTGCCGGAGCTTAAACGGACGCCGGACTCCACAACTTCTGCGATCGTGTCGGTGACGATCTCGACGCGGCCAGAGCGGATCGCGGCAAACAGGTCGCCGTCGGGCACCAGGCATATACGCTGGTCCCATGGGTTATAGCGCGGCGTAAAATGCCGCTCGACGTCGTAATCGGGATGGAGCTGTCGCTTGACCCCCTTGATGATCAAGCCCTTCATCTTCTCTGGTTTGGTGCGCGCGAGGTGAAACATGGTGATGCTGTACAGCACGTTCTTCCATTTTGTGAGTTTCGCCGCAAGCCTTTTTGGCAAATGCCGATGCATCCAGATGGCCGTTGCGTCCTTGCTTGGACGGGTAACGACATAGCTGGGAGAGCGCTGCAGCATGGTCACATGGGCGGCATCCTTGGCAAGCGCTGGAACCAGCGTCACCGCCGTAGCGCCGCTTCCAATGACAATGATTCGCTTGCCCGCATAATCGAGGGCCTCAGGCCACTCCTGTGGATGCAAGAACTGCCCCTTGAACCGTTTTATACCCGGAAAGTCCGGGCTGAAGCCTTTTTCGTAACTGTAATAACCACTGCACATATAAAGGAAGCTGCAGACCAGACGCACGATCCGTCCATCTTTGGTCTGCGCCTCGACCGTCCAGCGCGCATCTGCTGAAGACCAGGAAGCTCGAATCATCCGATGTCCCAGTCTGATGTGGCGGTCGATGCCATAGTGTGTCGCGGTCTCACGGATATAATTCCAGATGGCAGGTCCACTTGCGATCGCCTCGTCCGCCTGCCATGGCCGAAAAGGAAATCCGAGAGTGTGCATATCAGAATCGGAGCGCACGCCTGGATAGCGAAAAAGATCCCACGTTCCGCCGATCGCGTCGCGCGCCTCGAGAATCGCGTAGGTCTTTCCCGGTAAGGCGGTCTGTAAATGGTAAGCAGCGTCAATACCGGATATTCCGGCGCCCACGATCAGTACGTCGAAATGTTCCGGTGATTCCATCGGCATCTCTGAGTTGTTCCCGTGTCCGGCGCGCCGTTTTAGCATTGAGCGAAGCTGTTGCCGCGTTGACTTAGTACCCCTCCAGCAGCAGCAGGGAAGCTATTCAAGCAGATTAGGCTCATCCTGGATAATACGCGCGAGCAGTGGCTGAAACTGGAACCATCCTGCGAGGTGGCTTCCCACCTGCTCCCTGGTCGCAATGGCGGTGGCATGATCGATCTTCACCGGTACGCCTGCCGCCTCTGCGAGCAACTGTGCCTGGCAACTGCGGTCCATAGTGATGAACCACCACGCCGCTTCCTCGACGCAGTGGCCGACGGTGATTAATCCGTGATTGCGCAGAATCGCAGCTTTGTGCTGTCCGAGGGCCTGCGCGATCCGCTCACCTTCCGACGTTTCATAGACCACTCCGGTGAACTCCGCGAACAGCCCGTGGTCCTCGTAAAACGCGCAGGCATCCTGCGTGATAGGGTCGAGCAGCCGACCGAGCGACGCCCAGGATTTCCCGTACATCGAATGCGCATGCGCCGCCGCAATCACGTCAGGACGTGCGGCGTGTACCTGAGAGTGGATGGCAAAAGCCGCTCCATTAACCGGATAATTTCCTTCGACGACTTCGCCGCGATGATTCACCAGAATCAGGTCGGACGCGCGAATTTGGCTGAAGTGCATCCCGAATGGATTCACCCAGAAGTGGTCGAGTCGTTCCGGATCGCGTGCGCTGATGTGTCCCGCCACTCCTTCATCGAATCCGAAACGCGAAAAAAGACGGAATGCGGCGGCCAACATGCGTTTGCGATGCAGGCGCTCTTCGGCAGGGGTGGCAAACACAGGCGGCCGCAGAATGTTCAGTACATTTGCAGGTGCTCCGGCCATTTAGACCTCCCGGTCCAGAGAATGTCCTGACTTGGCACAGTGTGCGCGATTATATACAATGCCGGCCGCGTTAGTCACAGTCATCTGTAAGCGACTATCAACAGTCGGTTAGATTATGGCTCTGTCGCAGCTTTAGCACCGGAGGGAACACCTATGAGCAAATTGAATCACAAATTCGAGCTTGCTGTGCGGCCCGTAGGTATGCCCAAGCGAACCGATTGGACATACAAGGAAGAACCCGTTCGCGAACCTGGTGAAGGTGAATTGCTCATTAAGATTCTGTATATCTCGCTCGATCCGGCCATGCGCGGGTGGATGAACGAAGGGAAATCGTACATTGCTCCGGTCGCAATCGGCGAGGTGATGCGGGCTGGGGGGCTGGGGCGCGTAACGGAGTCGAAAAATTCCAGGTATGCCGTCGGCGATTACGTTTACGGCGCCTTGGGCGTTCAGGAATTCGCAATTTCGAACGGCAATGGCATTACGAAGGTAAATGCCGGCGCGGTTCCTCTCCCCGTCTTTCTCGGGACGCTTGGAATGCCGGGAATGACCGCTTATTTTGGCTTGCTGGATGTCGGCCAGCCAAAGCCCGGCCAGACCGTAGTGGTCTCAGGCGCGGCCGGAGCGGTTGGAGCGGTCGTAGGACAGATCGCCAAAATAAAAGGCTGCACCGTTGTGGGCATCGCCGGCGGGGCCGAGAAGTGCAACTACATTGTGAAGGAGCTCGGCCTCGACGCCGCCATCGACTACAAGTCGGAAGACGTCCGCAAATCTCTGCGGCAGCATTGCCCGAATGGCATTGACGTTTATTTCGACAACGTGGGCGGCGACATCCTCGACGCTGCGCTCACGCAGCTCGCGCGCGGCGCACGAGTGGTCATCTGCGGTGCAATCTCGCAATACTGCAATACCACACCAATCAAAGGACCCTCGAACTATCTCTCGCTTCTTGTTAATCGCGCCAGCATGAAAGGTATGGTCGTGTTCGACTACGCTGATCGTTACCCTGAGGCCGCACGGGAGATGGCGGCGTGGATGGCGGCTGGCAAACTCAAATCGCGCGAGCACATCGTAGAGGGGCTTGAAACATTCCCCGAAACGCTGCTGAAGCTCTTCAAGGGCGAGAATACTGGAAAGCTCATTCTCAAAGTAGCTCACGCGTAAAAAGACAAGCGTTCGCGAACCAAACTGACAGGCACAGTGCCGGGAAGCGCCGTGAATCGGTTAAGTCGTTATCAACCTCCGATTGATCCCGAGTAACGTTGGAAGCCTCGATATAGCTTTGAAGTCCCCGCGGCAATCATCACCCGAACGGCAACGTACAGGTTATATCTGGGATTAAATTGCCGGACGGAAACACGCAAACCGAGTTCGGATCTTGGAACCTTCTTACCAAGCATCTCGGAGATGACCCGCCGTGAGCATTTAGGGCTGCTGAACGTAGGCTTCCGATGCCTCCGTAATTGTGGAAGCAGAATCTTGATACTTGATTTCTGGAAATGTGCCGTCGCGCTCAACCAGCGGTCATGTGCGGTCCATCTTCCCGCTTCATTCGAATTTCAGTCTCAAGCCTTCGTTCTGGCGTCTCCCGCAAAGCAAATCCTCTTCGTAGCGGTCAAATGCCGAGCCGTGTCCGCTCGCGGAATTCCTTCGTCCCACGAGCGCACAGCAGACGCGTGCGCAAGATACGTGCGGCGGCGCAGCGCCCCTGATTTTCCAGCACTTATGCAAACCGCGGGATGGCGGCGAACGTGCCACGCACTATACCGCGCGACGGTATAGTCGCCCGTAGCGCGAAAGAGTACGGTATGGAGCGGCACAGAACGACCTCTCGGAAGCGGGATTTTGATGACGCGGAACAAAGATGTCGAATCGTTTTTGCCGATGACACCAGCGATGTTTCACGTGCTGATCGCTCTGGCGGATGGCGAGAAGCATGGCTACGCAATTCTGAAGGAAGTGGCGCGGCGGACCGAAGGCCAAGTGCGTTTAAGTGCCGGGACTTTGTACGGCAACCTGGCGCGCCTGGAGAGCGCCGGCCTGATCGTGGAATCGGACGAGCGGCCGGCAATTGGCCTGGATGACGAGCGGCGGCGTTACTACCGGCTGACGGACTTTGGCAGGGAAGTGGCCATCGCAGAAGCGGAACGAATGGATGCGGCGCTATCGCAGGCGCGTGCGAAGAAACTGTTTCGCAAGCCGAGAACGGCGTAGCAAGGCGAGCCATGAAAGGAAACCGCATGTCCCCGATGACGTCTCGAACAAATCTGTCACCCTCGCAAAAAGTGTTTCGCGGGTTGCTGAGCGTTTTGCCTTCTGATTTTCGTGCGAATTTTGGCCACGAAATGGAAAGCGTGTTCGCGGAACAGAGACGCGACATCGAAGAGCGCGGCGGGTGGATGGATATTCTGAAACTGTGGTGGGAGACGTTTCTCGGGATATTCCGCACGGCTCCGCGCGAGCATTGGGACATTCTGAAGCGGGATTGCGCCTATGCCGTCCGAATGATGCGAAAAAATGTCGGTTTCACGGTGATCGCCGTGCTGACCCTGGCGCTCGGCATTGGCGCAAACACCGCGATCTTTAGCGTCGTGCACGCCGTGCTGCTGCGCCCGCTTCCTTATCCGGAGGGGCAGCAACTGGTCTTTGTTCGTCAGCAAGCCCTGCGGGAAGGCATTGACGACATCGGGTTCTCCGTGGATGAGATTCAGGACTATCGCGAGCAGAATCGAACGCTGTCTGGCTTGGTGGAATATCACAACATGTCATTCATTCTGTTTGGTCATGGCGATCCGGATCGCGTTCGTGCTGCAGTGGTCTCCGCGAATTACTTCGATCTTTTTGGCGTCAAGCCGCTGCTTGGGCGCACTTTCTTGCCGAGTGACGACACTCTCGGCGCTCCTCCCGTGCTCATCCTGAGCTACGACTATTGGAGGACTAACTTCGGCAGCGATCCTGACATTGTAGGCAAAACGTTTGAGTTGAACGACAAAGTCCACACGGTTGTTGGCGTGCTGCCTCCGGTGCCGCAATATCCGGTCGAAAGCGACGTTTTCATGCCCACGTCCGCATGTCCTTTTCGCTCTGCGAAAACTTTCATCGAAAATCGCGACTCGCGGATGATGGAAGCGTTCGCGCGGGTCAAACCAGGAGTTTCGATCGCGGAAGCGCGCGCAGACCTGACGACAATATCCGGACGATTGAGGTCCGAATATCCTAAATCGTATCCGGAGCAAATGGGTTATGCCGCGGTAACATCGCCGTTGCGCGAAGAGCTGACACATGACGCGCGGCCGACCTTGCTGATCCTGCTGGCTGCGGCGGCCTTTGTGCTGCTGATCGCCTGCGCCAACGTCGCGAACCTGACGCTGGCGCGCACCTCGCGCCGCGAACGGGAGTTGGCCGTGCGCACTGCACTGGGCGCGGGCCGCAGCCGCTTGCTGCGTCAACTGCTCACCGAAAGCTTGATCCTGGCCATAATGGGAGGGCTGCTGGCGCTCATTTTTGCGTCGAACAGCTTGGAATTGCTTGCAGATTTCGCCGCTCGTCTGACGCCCCGAGCGCACGAGATTAGGATGGATACAGACGCGCTGGTCTTCACGCTGGTCGCGGCCCTAGGAACTAGCGTGCTTTTTGGCACGTTGGCAGCCCTCTTTTCGCGCGCCAACCTGACCTCAGGGTTGAAAGAGGGAACCTCGAGCGCCGGCACTGGACGGCGGAAAAATCGCTTGCGCGGCGCGCTCATAGTTTCGCAAATCGCATTTTCGTTCGTATTGCTGATTGGCGCGGGATTGATGCTGCGCAGTCTGCAGAAGCTGCTGACAGTGGACGCGGGATTTTCCGCGCAACACGTTCTGGCGATGCGCACGACATTCAGCTTCAGCAAGTACGCATCGGGCGATCAACTCACCGTGGTTGGCAAGAAAGTACTCGACCAGGTACAAGCGGTGCCCGGTGTGTTGTCCGCTTCGCTCTCGTCCGTGTATCCACTGGAAAAGGAAGCGATCGTCGCCGGATCGAACGCCTTTTCGGGCCCATTCCGCATCGAGGGGCGCGATCTCAGCCCCAGTGAAGCTCCGCCTGTCACCAGTCAAATCGTGGTGTCGCCTGGCTACTTCCAAACGCTGGGAATTCCGCTACGTGAAGGCCGGCTGCTCACTGATGCTGACGATGGAAAACATCAGATGGTAGTCCTGATCAATGAAGCGGCCATGCGCCAGTTCTGGCCACACGAGGATCCTGTCGGCAAGCGCGTTAGAGGCGAGAGCGATAAGGAATGGACGACCATCGTTGGAGTTGTCGGCGATGTTCGCGACTTCGGTCTGGAGCGCCCCGCGCCCGCGGAATTCTACGTGCCGCAGGGAGAAGGAGTGGGTCCCAACGCCTTGCTGGTGAAAACGGCAGCGGACCCGGTGAGCGTCGCCCTTGCGGTCGCGAGGGCAGTTCACAAAGTTGATTCACAAGCGGCCGTTACACACACCCTGACGTTGGAACAGGCGCGCGCGGACTCGATGGCTGCGCCGCGCGTCATTTCTAGCCTGCTGGGAATATTCGGCGCGTTGGCGCTGCTGATTGCGGCCGCCGGAATCGGCGGGATCATGGCGCTCAATGTGAGCCAGCGCGTCAAGGAAATAGGCGTGCGCATTGCTTTGGGAGCTCAGCCGACTGCTATCCTGCGCATGATCCTGCGCCAGAGCCTGACCCTGACGGCTCTTGGGGTTGTCATCGGAGCAATCGGTGCTCTGGCCACGACCGGCTTACTCAAGTCGCTGCTTTTCCAAGTCGCGCCCACCGATCCGGTCACGTTTACCATTGTTGCGCTGGTGTTGATCGCGTCCGCGCTGCTTGCCAGTTTTCTGCCGGCGCGCCGCGCAGCATCCATTGATCCGATCGTCGCGCTGCGCAATGAATAATTGGAACGCTATCTCAACCTACAGGAAGGGAGGAACGTTTATATGAAGAAAGGGATTTTTAGCCGCAGGGAATTGCTACAGGCTTCCGGTGCGGTTGGTTTAGCAGCGGCTGTTCCGCTGTCGCTTTCGGCGGCGCGGCTCGTCGGCACAACGCCGGTCTTCGGTGACGATAATTCTGCGAAGTCAGCGGTTGCACTGAGCCCCCTGAAGCCACCGCCTAGCGGTGCGATACCAGTGGCCGTTGTGCTTTCCAAAGGGGCGGTAGTGATAGATTTTGCCGGACCATGGGAGGTATTTGAGAACGCGACGATTCCGGGCCGGGGGATGATGGACAACGCATTCGAGCTTTACACCGTTGCGGAAACGTTGGAGCCGATTACGGTCAGTGGCGGAATGAAGATCGTGCCCAACTACAGTTTCCAGAACGCTCCACAGCCGAAGGTGATCATCATCCCCGCGCAAAACGGTGACACGGAAGCGATGCTGCAGTGGATCCGTAAAGCGGAGCAGACGACTGACGTAACTATGTCGGTGTGCACCGGGGCGTTTGTACTAGCGGCCACCGGACTTCTGAATGGTAAGGCGGCCACTACTCATCATACGGCTTATGCAGAATTGGAGATGCAGTTTCCCGACGTTCAAGTGAAGCGGGGTGCGCGCTTCGTCGAGGAAGGCAATCTCGCCACTGCCGGCGGCCTGACCTCCGGCATGGATCTCGCGCTACGCGTCATCGGGCGATATTTTGGTGCTGAAGCGATTCAGCGCACTGCATTTCAGTTGGAATACCAGGGACAGGGCTGGATGGACGCGAAGTCCAACTCTGTTTTCGCAGTGAAACCGGAAGGTGATATTTGCGCGGTCTGCTGGATGCAAGTGGACCGCAAGATCGCGCTTTCGGAGGTTTACAAGGGTCAGACCTACTATTTCTGCATGAATGATCACAAGGTGGCATTCGACACGAAGCCCGATAAATTCATCCAGGCGCTGACGAAGGGGTAAGCGGCGAAATTGCCAGCTAAGACGTTGGTTATCGAAGACGCCTTGGCCGGTAGAGTTCGACAAAACTCGATCCAACAGAACGATACTTTGTTCGACCGTTTGCGCGCGCTTGGATTCGCTCATCTGAAATACACCAACGGCGTCGAGAGCGACTTGAATTATGGGGTGGGGTGGACGATCAAGCCCTGACAAGATGCCCGGATTTGTGATTCGCAAAACGCTCGCAGCGTATCAATGAGGAATTGCCGCACGGCAATCTTGCCGTACGGTGAAAACGGCATACAGGCTGACTTCTGGCGATCCTATTTTGAGAACCCCCAAGTTTTGGCCAGGACAGGCGCGCCGCCCGCAGCGGATCTGAATCTCCAGAGGTCGGATAAATGAACAATAATGAGGCGCAAACATGTGAGTAGTAACATGATCGCGTGCCCGCGTGTTCAGCTGGCCATGGCCACGAGTTGCAATGGAACGGTTTCGAATTAATGTCGCGGATGAGGTGCTCGACGATTTGCGGATGCGGTTGCGCCGTACGAGATGGCCCGACCAAGTGCAGGGCATAGGCTGGAAACAGGGCACCGAGCTGGAATGGTTGCGGCGGCTCGTGTCCTACTGGGCCGATGAGTTCGACTGGCGCGCCTGGGAGCGGAAGCTCAACGCGCTCGACCAATTCACTTGGGAGGGCGTCCACTTTGTGCACCGGCGTGCCGTATCCGGCCACGGTGTGCCGCTGATCCTCACGCACGGCTGGCCCAGCAGTTTCCTCGACTACGTGGACATATTGCCGATGCTCGAGGATTTCGACGTGGTCGTGCCCTCGCTGCCCGGGTATGCATTCTCGCCGCGCCCACTCGAGGTCGGCATCAACTACCGCTACGTTTCGGAGCGCTGGCACCGGCTCATGACCGAGCTCGGGTATTCCCGCTATGGTGCGGGCGGCTATGATTTCGGCGCTGGGGTGACCACGTTTCTTGCGCTGGACCACCCTGAGTCGGTGATCGGTATCCACCTCACAACACTGGAATCGGACCTCACTCCTAACGTGGACGACGCGGAGTTGTCCGATGCTGAGCGTTCGTTTCTCGCGGTGAGCCGCAGCTGGGACGCAACGGAGCGGGGCTACAGCGCGATCCAGTCAACCAAGCCACAGACCGTCGGCTATGGACTGAACGACTCGCCGACGGGGCTGGCCGCATACCTGGGGGAGAAGTGGCACTCGTGGAGCGACGTCACGCCGCCGAACGACTTCCTCTGCGCCACGCTCACGCTGTACTGGGTTACGCAGACCATCACCACGTCGATGCGCGACTATTGGGACAATCGCTGGTACCCGGTCGAGCCCACCTACGTGGGCACGCCTACGGCGTTCGGTGTCTTCGCACACCAGACCGTTCTCGAGGGCGAGCCGCCGCGCTCGTATCTGGAGCGGGTGTACAACATCCACCGCTGGACAGTCTTTCCGCATGGCGGGCACTTCGCACCCGTTGAGGAACCCGCAGCGGTCGCAGGGAACCTGACCGCTTTCTTCCGCGGCCTAAGCCCGCGATAAAAACGTCGGATGTGTTTCAAGTGGCTTCCCGGGGAGAAATCATGGCCCCTGAGGTCCTCAACTCCGAGAGTCTGCCTCGTCATTTCTCCGGTGAATGCGTGGTAACAATTCTTCGGCACGGCACCCTCGGCTTGTGCGAGAGTCCGTGTTGCGCGATGATGGCAACCCTGCCGTCCGTTACGACGCGCATTTGCTTCCCGCCTACCCGCATTTCAGCTACAATCGCCGCCAATCAATCGGCCATCTCGCGCTCAACGTTGAATCTGCTCTTGTTGCCGTGCCATATCTCAGGAGGGGATCTCGTGCTTTCAATCCAGAACCTTACCAAGACTTATCCCGGGGGCGTGCGCGCCCTTCGCGGCATTAATCTGGAGATTCCGCCCGGCATGTTCGGCCTGCTCGGTCCCAATGGCGCCGGCAAATCCACCCTGATGAAAATTCTCGCCACGCTGCTTGAGCCGGACTCTGGCTCAGCGCATTTGGATTCTCTCGACCTCATCGCCGACAAGAACGCCACGCGCCGCTTGCTCGGCTATCTCCCGCAGGAGTTCGGTGTTTATCCCAAAATGTCCGCCACCGATCTGCTAAATCATCTCGCGATCATGAAGGGCATTACGAATCGCGGCGAACGCAAGCAGCTCGTCGAAGGCCTCTTGCAGCAAACCAACCTCTGGGATTTTCGCAAAAAGGCCCTCGGAGGATATTCCGGCGGCATGAAGCAGCGTTTCGGCATCGCCCAGGCGCTCCTCGCGAATCCCAAACTTATCATCGTTGATGAACCCACCGCCGGCCTCGACCCCGCCGAACGCAATCGTTTCCTCAATCTGCTCAGCTCCATCGGCCGCAGCGTTGTGGTGATCCTCTCCACGCACATCGTTGACGACGTTCGGGAGCTCTGCTCGCGGATGGCCGTGATCAGCAACGGAGAGCTGCTTGTTGAAGGTGTGCCGGCGCAAACGCTCGAAGCCCTCAGAGGCCGCATCTGGACAAAAATCGCGGCCACGGATTCCGAGCGCGAAGCTCTGGAAAAATCGATGCAAGTCGTTTCGACGCATCTCGTCGGCGGCCAGCACGAGCTGCGTATCTATTCGGAATCCTCGCCCGGCGAAGGCTTCTCTCCGGTGGACGCCGAGCTCGAAGATGTCTACTTCCTGACGCTCTCGCGCCATCAGCGCAATTAATTCCAGAGCTACGGAGCGTCGGAAATGTTTCTCGATTTTTTCTTTCTCGAATTGAAGCTGCGGTTCAAGAGCATCTCGACTTACGTCTTCTTCCTGATGCCTTTCCTCATGATGTTTTTCGCGGTTTCCGCGCGGGATTTCGGCCCGGTGGGCAACGGCAAGGTCTATCTCAATGGTCCATACGCGCTCTCATTGATGTTTGTCCAACTCACTGCATTCGGCAGCATCCTTATATCCGCCATTTTCGGGCCCGCGATCCTGCGCGATTTCCAACAGGATACCTATCCGCTTCTTTTTACCAAGCCAATTTCTAAATTCGATTATCTCGGCGGACGCTGGGCCGCCTCCTTTATCATCTCGGTGCTTGTCTTTTCCGGCTTAGTCTTCGGTGCGATAGTGGGCGCCTTCATGCCCTGGGCGGATAAGGAACGCATCGCCCCCATCCACCTTTGGACACACCTGCAGCCGTTTCTTTCCATCACCGCAGTCCAAATCTTTTTTCTCGGCAGCTTGTTTTTTTGCGTCGCGGCACTCTCCCGCCGGATCATCGTGGTGTATCTGCAGGGCGTGGTTCTTTTCGCGCTATATTTGATCCTGCTCGTTTCCGTCGTCGCCACCAACAAGCTCGACCGCACCTGGCCTTCCATTTCCGATCCTCTCGGCATCGTTCTGCTGGACGGCGTCACGCGTTACTGGACCGTCGCTGAACGCAACACGCAGATGCTTCACTGGTCCGGAGTCTTTCTCGCCAACCGCCTGGTGTGGATCGGTGTGGGCGTTCTCGCTCTGCTCGTCACATACATTTTCTTCCCCATGTCTGCCGAGGTGCTGGGGGCACGCCGCACGAGCCGTCGCGCGCGCGAGGTTCGCGCCGACGAAGAAGCCGAGCGTGAGGCGCGACCGCGCGGCGTCACACTTCCCGCCGTAGCTCAAGTGTTCAATTCCAGCACCACGCGCGCGCAGCTCTGGTCGCTCACGTGCCTGCGCTTCTCCAATATCTCGCGCGAAATTGTGTTCTGGGCGATTGTCGTGGTCATGGTCGTCAACACCGCCCTGAGCGCCTATTTCGCCGGCGAGTCGAACGACGTATACGTCTGGCCGGTCACCTACCTGATGGTGCAGGTCTTGCAGGGAGGCTCATTTCTTTTTCTCTACATCGTTGCCACGCTTTACGCTGGCGAACTCATTTGGCGCGAGCGCGACGTCCACTTCGAGCAGATCCACGACTCATTGCCTGTTGCCGATTGGACCGATTGGCTCAGCAAATTTTTCGCGCTGGCGCTCGTGAACTTCGTTCTCGTATCAGTGGTCATCTTCTGCGGCGTCGGCATGCAGACGTTCCTGGGTTACTACCACTATGAAATCCCGGTCTATCTGAAAGAGATGTACCTGATCGCGCTCCCTCAGTTGCTCACGTTTGCGCTTTTGGCACTCGTCGTTCATACCTTGGTCAGCAACAAATTCTTGGGCCACGCGCTGCTGGTCGGCTTCTTCATCCTTATTCCGGTGCTTTACCGCTACGGCATCGAAAATCGCCTCTACCTCGTCGGCGAAATCACTCCGTACACCTATTCGGACATGAACGGTTACGGCCATTTCGTGTCCGGTCTCGTCTGGTCCATCTCCTATTGGTTTTTGTTCTGTGCTTTTCTCGGCGTCATCGCCATGGCCTTTTCCCGGCGCGGCACCGACCTCTCATGGGCCGCGCGCTTGCGGCTCGCGCGTCCGCGCCTCCACGGTCTCATCCCCGCGGGTGCGCTGTTTCTGGTCCTGGTGGCGGCCTGTGGCGGCTGGTTCTACTACAACACGCACGTGCTCAATGAATTTCGCACCGATCAGGACGACCGGCATCGCGCGGCCGCTTACGAAACACTCTACAAAAAATACGAGCGTTTGCCGCAGCCCAAAATCACCGCCGTGGACGTTTCCGTGGACATCTTCCCCGACCGCCGTTCTTTCTCCGCCTCGGGCCATTACACCCTTGTGAATCATTCGAGCCAGCCCATTAAGGAGATCCATATCACCGACGGCCGCGACTCGGTTGACGAAATTCGCTTCGATCGCTCGTTCCACGTCGCGACGTCTGACAAAAAGCACTTCTACACGATCTACAAACTGGATCAGCCCTTGCAGCCGGGCGAATCCATGCGCATGGATTTCCGCGCTTCCTATACTTCCCGCGGTTTCCGCGACGGCCACGAACGCCCCGAACTCGCGTACAACGGCACTTTCTTCGACCGCGACTATTTTCCCTTCATTGGTTACAACAGCGGCCTCGAGCTCGACGATCCGCGCCGCCGCCGCGAAGAACATCTGGGGCCTCTCGAGGAAATGGCGCCTCCCGGAGATCCGTACTACAGCAACATCAATCTCTTCACCGCCGACTCCGAGTGGATTACTTTCCACTGCACTGTCAGCACCTCCGCCGATGAGATCGCCATCGCCCCGGGCTATCTGCAGAAGGAATGGACCGAAAACGGTCGCCATTACTTCGAATACGACATGGGCGCGACGCGCATCAATGATTTCTATTCGTTCCTTTCGGGACGCTACAGCGTCCGGCGTGACGAGCACGACGGCGTAAAGCTGGAGATCTATTACCAGTCCGGCCACGAATACAATCTTGATCGCATGCTCGATTCGTCGAAGTCCGGCCTCGATTATTACGATAAGAATTTCAGCCCGTACCAGTTCCAGCAATTCCGCGTTCTTGAATTTCCTCGCTACCGTACATTTGCGCAGTCCTTTCCCAACACCGTCCCCTATTCCGAAGCCATCGGCTTCATCGAAAAAATGAAGAAGCCCAGTGATGTGGATTTGCTCTATTTCGTCACCGCTCACGAACTCGCGCATCAATGGTGGGGACACCAGCTCATCGGCAGCCAGACGCAAGGCTCGAACATGATGTCCGAAACGCTCGCGCAATATTCTGCGTTCAAGGTTCTCGAGAAGAAATACGGCATGGACATGGTGCGGAAAGAACTTCGCCACGAGCTGGACCAGTATCTGCGCGGACGCGCCGGCGAAGTCCGCCATGAGCCGCCCCTCGTGCTCGTCCAACGCGAAGGCTACGTTTGGTACAACAAAGGCGCGTTGGTCATGTACGCTCTCGCTGATTACATCGGCGAAGACCAGCTCAATACCGGCCTGCGCAATTTCCTGATCCAAAACCGTTATGCCGCGGGCCCCTATCCGGACACTCGCGGATTCGTCGCCGCTCTCCGCGCCGTCACCCCGCCCGACTTGCAATACACCATCACCGACATGTTCGAAAACATCGTCCTGTTTGACGATAAAGCCGTTTCAGCCGCCTACACACGCGCCGCGGACGGCAAATACAAAGTCACGCTCACCGTGAGCACGCAGAAACGCAAAGCCGACGGCTCCGGCAACGAATCGCCCATGCCCATCAACGACCTGATAGACGTCGGCGTCTTCTGTGGCACGAAGGAACACCTCAAGCCGCTGTATCTTGCCAAACAGCACTTCGCGCAGGATTCCTCGACCATCGAAATCACCGTGGACGAACTCCCCACCTTCGCTGGCATTGACCCTTACAACAAACTCATAGACCGCAATCCGGAAGACAACTTAATCGCGACCGAAAAGAAATAGAACGGCTCAGTGTACGTTCGAGCGGCAAACCAGAATAAGTCTGTAACGTCAATCTCTACTCACCGTTCACGGCACTCCTAATCGTCGGCGGAATTTATTAGAAATCGTCAAAAAGCCAACAAAAGCGCCCTTTTTGGCCATCCTAATCGTTACTTCTTTCGCGCTATCTGCCTCCCGGATGGTTTGCAGGATCGAAGGGTTCCAGCGGTCGAAGCCGCAAACAGCGAAATCGTGACTCACGGTCGGCGACGTCCCGCGTGAGTCCCTGACAGGGCTACAACTCTTGCTTCGCCATTGGCTGCGCCACCCTTGCAAGTTAACTGGCGCTCTACGTCTCCGGTTACAGCATCAATCGTTAAGTGCCCCGACGGTTTGCGTCGATTACCACGTCGAACGCGGTTTCGGGATAACTTTCGTATAGCCGACCATCCACCGGGAATGCTGGTCGTGACGAAGGTATTTCTCGGAAAAGATCATGGAGCAAGCAGGTTTTTCCAGCGTTTCCACGCATCATCACGGGCTTTCTTGTTCGCGTCGCTGGCGTCGGGTGCTTCGCCGGCGCGCATGAAACGGTACCCGGCGCCGTCATAGGTCACGGGGTCGTAAGTTTTCCCCGCCGCTTTCATTTCGGAGATTGTGTCCGGAATTGTGGCGTCAATCCGGGCGTCGTTCCCGGCGTAGAAGCCGTAGACGGGCGCCTTGATGTGCGACATCGCGTCTTTGGCGGGCGGCGGACCGTAGAAGACAAAAGCTGCAGAAAGATCGCCGCGGATTGTTGCGAAGCGGAAGCTCTGTCCGCCGCCCCAGCAAAATCCTGCGACGTACAATTTGCCGTTCGTGGCAGGCAGTTTCAGGCCGTAGTCCGCTGCGGCGGTCAGGTCCGCCGTCACCTGGTCGGGATTCAACTTGCTGACAGCTTCTGTGACTCCTACGGGGAAATCTTTCGTTCGGCCGCCATTCGGCGCCATGCCGCTCAGCAGGTCTGGCGCGACAGCGATGTAACCCGCCGCGGCCACTTGGTCTGCAAGTTCCTGCGCCCAGTCGCTCAATCCGAGGATTTCGTGAATCAGGAGCACCACGGGACGCTTGTCTTTCGATTCGGAGTAGACCACCAGCGTCTCCACGTTTCGGCCATCGTGCTTCACTGTGACCCATTCGCTATGACGCGGCGATTTTTCGATCCGCTCCCGCGCCCAGGGCTGTGACCATTCCTGCGCGGCAACCGTTTGCGCGCCCAGCAACATCGCCATCACCACGATCAACCTTCCCGCAAATCGCTTCATGGCTCGCCTCATCCCGGAAATAACCAAAGTTATATTAGTTGTGCGGCGGAACTCCAACAAGGCTATTTCGGTCAAGAGAGCGGGCAGCGTCGAGGCGGCGGGTCAGTTTGGAAGGCGAGTCCTGGATCACTTCCGGATCGCCGACGGTCCGGCCAGAATGTGACGGCCACGAAGATCGCTCCAGTGGTCGTGGCTCCTATGCGGTGATTGTGCGAGGATTCACACACGATGGCGACGATTTCAGCTACACCGCACGCGGAACATGGATTGAAGCGGCAGCTTGGACTTCGCGACTTGGTGTTGGCGCAGGTGTTATGCGTGGTAGGGAGCGGCTGGGTTGGAGTGGCAGCAGAGTTAGGCAGGGCGCAAGCGCTGACTTGGGTGGCGGCTATGCTGTTGTTCTATTTTCCGATGGCTGTAGTGGTGATCGGCCTCAACCGGATTATGCCGCTGGAGGGAGGGCTTTATGTCTGGGCGCGTCGGGCATTCGGCGGACTCGGCGGTTTTCTCACGGCGTGGAACCTTTGGGTTTACGGGATTGCGGTAACGGCAGCGATTCTGTATGCGATTCCGACGGAGCTGGCTTACTTGATTGGTCCCAAGGCCGCGTGGCTGCCCGAGAATCATCTGGCTTCGCTGGCGATTGTCGGCTCGATCATTGCGGCGGTGACGCTGGCGGCGGCGCGTGGACTGGAGTGGGGCAAGTGGATCCATAACATTGGTGGAATGGCGATGATTACGGCGTTTGTGGCGCTGATTCTGCTGCCTGCGTGGGCACTTTGGCGACATCGATCGGGCCAACCAGGAATGGATCACGGGATGGAGTTTGCGTTGGCGCTGCCACCTTACAATCTGCATTCGATGGCCCTGTTTGGGCAGATGCTTGTGGGGGCCTTGAGCGGCCTTGAATATATCGCTATCTTCGCCGGTGAGAGCCGGCAGCCGGAACGAAATATCACACGCTCGGTGTGGATTGCTTCCCCGATCATCTGCGCCATGTTCATTCTGGGAACTGGTTCGGTGGTGGCCTTTGCCAGGCCGGGACAAATTGACCTGATTGCTCCAATTCCGCAGACGCTACGAATAGCGCTGGGCAACTCGGGAGTTGGGAATGTGGTTGCAATCGCTGCGATTCTGCTGGTGCAACTAAGGCTTTTGGGCGCGGCGAGTTATCTGTTCACGGGAGTTACACGGTTGCCGATGACGGTGGGTTGGGACGATCTGTTGCCGAAGTGGTTTACGCGATTGCATCCGCGTTGGAAGACGCCGGTGAATTCGATTTTATGCACGTCCGGGCTGATGCTGTTGCTGGTGGTGTTGGGAAGCGTTGGCGTTCATGCGCAAGAAGCTTTTCAGGTGCTTTCGAATGCTAGTTTGACGCATTACGAGCTGATGTATATGGCGATGTTTGCGATTCCCATGGTGGGGACGGCGGCGTTGCGCGAATCGTTGCCGGGATGGCTGAAAGTGGGTTTCGCTTGCGGGGTTCTGCGCTTCGCTATTCAGTTTGCTCGTCTCGGTGTATCCGTTTGTGGATGTGGTGAATCCGCTGGGATATGCAGCGAAGATTGCGGGGACGGTGGTGATAAGCAATGCTGTTGCTGCTGTTTTCTATAGGTTGCGGAATCGGAGAAATAGATAGGTAGGTGTTTGCGCAGTTGAGTGGAGGGTGACCGGTGGGGTAGTATGACAGGCACTCGGAAGCGATCAGTGTATATACGGTGGAGGAAGGTGAACTGGTGTGAGCGCGAGCCGGAACTGGTGAGGCAGTGAATCAATCGTGAACGGGTTGCGGCGGAGACGGTGACCGCCGCCGCTGGGCGACGAAGCCGCCGCACGCGCCACCCATCAGTTTCAGCGCGTGGGCCACAATGTATGCAAAAGGTTCGGGCTGCGCGCGCGTCAAGGCAACGTAGATCAGCGCCGCGACCACACCCACCAACGTCCCATGCAGAATGAAATGGGATTCGATCCGCCGACACACCCAGAGCGCTCCCAGGAAGCACATGACGAAGGATCCGGGGGGAGCAGTGTAGTGCAGGAAATTGTCGCCGAGACGTAAGCCAAGAGGAACAATTGCGAGAATGAGAGCTACTTCCGCGAGCAGCCCGCCGAGCAAAATCCGTCCCCAGTGGATTGTTGTGCTACTCATTTTCAACGCTCTCGTGCGCACGTAAAACGATCCGCGATTGTAGCAATTAAAGATGAATCCAAACCAGTCGTTAAGACTCCTACTGCGCGCTCGACTCGTTGGGTTGACGTGAGACGAGGTAAAGGCACCACATGCAGGAGATTATGTCGACACCACTGCTTGCCCGATTTTCTTCAGATCGGCGATGAAGCGCTTCATTTCTGTGTGCCTGGTTTGCTCATCGGGTGCGCGCAGGATAGATGATGGATGTATGGTGGCCATTACGATGGGCGCGAGCGAGGATTTCAGGAACTCGCCGCGATGTTGGGTGACGCGAAAGTCGCTGCCGAGTAGCGCTTGCGCTGCGGTGGCGCCAAGACAAACGATTATTTTCGGATGGAGCGCGGCGATTTCGGCATCGAGCCAAGGCCTGCAAGCTGCTATTTCCCCGGCGCCGGGTTTTTTGTGGATGCGGCGTTTTCCTCGAGGTTCCCACTTGAAGTGTTTTACCGCATTTGTGACGTAAACTTTTTTGCGGTCAATTCCTGCTTCCGCAAGCGCCTCATCCAAGAGGTGGCCGGCGGGGCCGACGAATGGCTTGCCTTCCAAGTCTTCGTGATTGCCCGGTTGTTCGCCGATAAGAATAATTTTTGCGTTGGGCAAGCCCTCGCCGAACACTGTTTGCGTGGCGTGTTTCCATAGATCGCACGCTTGGCATTTTTTCGCCGCTGCTTTTAATTCTTCCAGCGATGCATTGACCTTGATGGATAACTCAGCGGATTTTGGTGTTCGTTTCGGCATTGGTTATTGCGAGTATTCTTACCGAGCAAAGATCAGAAATATATACCGGGTTGTCTGCATTCCTACAGACGGTGCGGTTGACAATCTCCAGCAAGGTGTAGAAAATTGGATAGGCGAAGAAAAGGCGAAGAGTGAAGTGCTTCGCTTTGCGCCCTGCGATGGACTATGGCCGCTAACCTTGCTGCTCTGCGCTCCAAAGTGGAACTGGCACTGGCTGGGCGTGTCGCTGCGCCTTTCACGTATCGCGACCGCAAGATCGTTGCGACCGTTCCCACCGGCATTCCTGAAATTGATTCACTGACCGGAGGTTTGCCGCGAGGAGCGCTGACGGAAATCTTTGGCCCGTCCTGTTCCGGGCGCACCAGCTTGCTGCTTTCCGCATTGAGCGCACGAACCGCGCAGGAGGAAGCTTGCGCGCTTATCGATGGAGCAGACGCTTTTGATCCATATTCCGCGGAAGCCGCCGGCGTGGATCTTCAGAAATTGCTGTGGGTGCGTTGCAAGAATATCGAACAGACGTTGCGCGCCACGGATCTGCTTTTGCAGGGTGGCGGCTTCGGTTTTATCGCAGTGGACCTGAGCGATATTTCTCCGCGTCTGGTGCGGCACGTTCCGTTGGAGTCGTGGTTTCGGTTCCGACGCGCAGTAGAGGATACGCCAACGATTCTGGTGCTTCTGGAGCAGGAGTCGAACGCGAAGACATGCGCTTCTTTGGGGCTGCGGTTGGAATCTGAAGCGGCCCGTTGGGCCAGGACAATTCCAACGCCTGATGCGGAGTTTGTGCAGCATTCGCTGAACTGGTTGTTGGGAGGGTTGAGCGCGCGCGGGGAAGTGTCGCGTTCGCGCGGGCAAAAAACGGGCGAAGTGTATTCGGGGGATGGCTTTGCTCCGGGGATTGCGTCGGACCGGGAAGGGATTTTTACTACCCGGACTGATTGGGATTACCTCAGTTGGCCTCGGCAAAATCAAAATTGTCAAAAGATTTAACGCAGAGAGAGCACCGAGTAAAGGCCGAGGGAACCGAGAAGGCATTTCCACCGCAAGCTGAAAAGTGTGAATGGAGACCCGAAAGTCGTGTCATTCGCTTCGATTCATGTTCCGAATTTCATGGTGCAAGCCGTGCTGCGCGGTGAGACACAACTCCGCCATCGTGCGATTGCTCTGGTGGAGGGGGCTCCTCCACTGGTCAGGGTAGTGGCGGCGACCGAAGCTGCGTTGCGCGCGGAAATCCAATTGGGTATGGCGAAACTGCAAGCGCAATTGTGCGGAGTGGAAATTCGCCAGCGTTCTCGAACGCAAGAGAAAGCCGCGCACGCTGCTTTGCTCGATCTGGGATGGTCTATTTCTCCACGCATTGAAGATCATGCGCCGGAGACAATCATCGTCGATGTGGCAGGGTTAGCCTCGTTATTCGGCTCGCACGAAAATATCGCGCATGAAATCGTGCAACGTGCGGCTGGGCTGGGCTTGCTGGTGCATTTGGCTATCGCCGCCAACCTGGAAACGGCCGTGCAAGCGGCACGCGGTTTTCCGGGGATTACCTTGATTCCTGCGGGCGAAGAAGAAAAGTGCCTGAGCAGTTTGCCGGTTCGCGCGCTCTCGCCTTCGGTTGAGGCTCTGGAAACGCTGGATCGTTGGGGCATACGAACCTGTAAAGAACTGGCGGCGCTGCCTGTGCTGGAGCTTTCGGAACGATTGGGGCAGGAAGGAGTTCGTTTGCATGAATTGGCGCGCGGAGCGAGTACGCGGTCGATCGTCCTAGCTGAACCCTGTGAGCTCATGGAAGAAGAGATGGAACTCGAAGATTCTGTAGAGGACCTCGAGCCGTTGTCCTTCCTGCTAGGACGATTGCTGGATCAGATATGCGCGCGTTTGGCGGCGCGTTCGCTGGCGGCGGCCGCCATTCGATTGAAATTCGAATTGGGAGACCTGTTCGAAAAGGATTTTCAAGTTCTGGCAGAAAATGTCCCGGCCAATTTTGCGAATGGTAAAGATGCACGGAAAATCTATAAGAAAGTACTGCAACTTCCTGTGCCCATGCGGGATTCCAAGATGCTTTTGAGATTGCTGCGCCTGCAATTGCAAGCGGATCCGCCTCCTGGCGACATTGTGAAGATTACGCTGGCCGCGGATCCAGCGCGGCCACGCAGCACGCAGGGAGGATTATTCGTTCCTGGTTCGCCGAACCCGGAAAAGCTGGAGCTTACAGTGGCGCGGCTTGCAAAACTAGTCGGCAACGCGAATATCGGCTCGCCTGAATTGGTGGATACGAACCGACCCGGAGAATTCCGCATGACGCGATTTGTGCCGGAAACCAATGAGCCTGGATTTCGCAGAAGAAACAGGGTTGCGCGCAAAAAAGCGGCGGCTGGCGCGACTGCATCGGGTGCGAATAGCGAAGGGGCGTTGCGCAAACCGATGACTGGTTGCCGAATTTTCCGGCCTAGTGTGCCGGCTGCGGTCGAGTTGCGCGAAGGGTGTCCGGCGAAAGTGTTTTTTCGCGGTTTGTGCGGCCGGGTGGTGGCGGCGTCAGGGCCGTGGCGCACTTCGGGGGATTGGTGGCGAGAGAATTCGTGGCATCAGGATGAATGGGACCTGGAAATTGAATTTTATATTGCGAATGCGGGAGCTGGTGGATCGGCGGGGCTTTATTGCGTTTATTACGATTCGGACTGCAGGGGTTGGTTTGTACGCGGTGTGTACGATTAATCTGAACAAAAGCGATGTCAAAAGATTTAACACATCAGAGGACACGGAGAACTGCAGAGGACACCAGAGAAGCGGCCTTGTGAGGAAAACATGTACACGGAACTTCATGCGCGTTCGGCTTTTAGTTTTCTGGAAGGCGGAGCGTTGCCTGAGGAATTAGCGTCTGTGTGCGTGGAACGTGGGATGGCGGCTATGGCGCTGCTGGATCGGGACGGCGTTTATGGCGCGCCGCGTTTTTATCTTGCCGCGCAGAAGCTTTCGCTGCGCGCGCATATCGGAGCGGAAGTCACAGCTGCAGGCGGGTGGCGTTTCCCTTTGCTGGTCGAAACACGCGCCGGATATCAGAATCTATGCCGCTTGATTACGCGCATGAAGTTGCGCGCGCGAAAAGGCGAAGGGCACGTTTCGGATGAAGAAGTGGCGGAAAAAGCGGCCGGGCTGATATGCCTGACGGGAGGAAGGGAAGGGCCGCTCGCGTACGCTCTGAGCCGTGGCGGAATCGAAAGCGGAACAGTGTGCGTGAGGCAACTTTGCGAAATCTTTGGACCCACAAATGTTTATGTGGAATTGCAGCGACACCTTGACCGAGCAGAAGAAGCGCGCAATCACGCCGCCCTGGAAATCGCCCGCAAATTGCGTTTACCCGTGGTGGCGACGAATGGTGTGTCCTACGCGTTGCCCGAGCAGCGGGAAGTGCTGGACGTTTTCACCTGCATTCGCAATCATCGCACGCTGGAAGCCGCTGGGCGCCTGCTGGCACGCAATTCCGAGCGTTATTTGAAATCTCCCGACGAAATGGCGCATTTATTTTCAGACATTCCCGAAGCCATCGCGAATACGCAGTTGGTTTCTTCCCGCCTGCAATTCAATTTGAGCGATTTGGGATATGAGTTTCCGAAGTACCCAGTTCCCGATGGCAAATCCCAGATGCATTTTCTGCGCGAGCGGACGCGGGAAGGAATGGTCAAGCGATACGGGGCGGGGAGCGAAAAAGCCCGCGCGCAGATCGAGAAGGAATTGGCGCTGATTGAGAAACTGGAACTGGCCGGGTATTTCCTGATCGTCTGGGACATTATTCGTTTTTGCTGCGAACACAACATTCTGGTGCAAGGGCGCGGATCGGCTGCCAACAGTGCGGTGTGCTATGCGCTGGGCATAACAGCGGTGGACCCCGTAGGGATGGATTTGCTTTTCGAACGGTTTCTTTCCGAAGAGCGCGGCGAGTGGCCGGACATTGACCTGGATCTTCCCAGCGGCGATCAGCGCGAGAGCGCGATTCAATATGTGTACGAACGCTACGGAAAATTGGGCGCAGCGATGACGGCGAATGTGATCACCTATCGCGGGCGTTCGGCAGCACGGGAAATTGGCAAAGCGTTCTCATTCGATGCGGAAACTCTGGGACGTTTGACTAGCCTGGTGAGCGCCTGGGAATACAAAGACGAGAACGACACGCTCACGCGGCATTTTCAGGACGCAGGCCTGGACTTGCAGCATCCGCAAATTCGGAAATTCCTGGAGCTGTGCGTCAAGTTTCAGGATTTGCCGCGGCACTTGGGGCAGCACTCGGGAGGCATGGTCGTCTGCCAGGGTCAATTGGATTCGGTCGTGCCGCTGGAGCCGGCAACGATGCCCGGCCGCGTGGTTGTGCAATGGGATAAGGAAGATTGCGCAGACATGGGCATTGTGAAAGTGGATTTGCTGGGATTGGGGATGATGGCGGTACTGGAAGATTCGCTGAAGATTATCCGTGATGATTATGGCGAAGAGGTTGATTTGGGACGTCTGCCCATGGACGATCGGGTGGTCTATGAAACGCTGCAAAAGGCGGACACAGTAGGCATGTTTCAGATTGAAAGCCGGGCGCAGATGAGTTGTTTACCGCGCCTGCAGCCTAAGCGTTTCTACGACATTGTGGTGCAAGTGGCGATTATCCGGCCCGGTCCGATCGTGGGGAAGATGGTGAATCCCTATTTGAAACGCCGCCAAGGGCGCGAGCCGGCAACTTGTCTACACCCTTCACTGGAACCCGTGCTGGAGCGCACGCTGGGTGTGCCGCTTTTTCAGGAGCAATTGCTGCGCATGGCGATGATCGTGGCTGGATTTACAGGAGGCCAAGCGGAAGAACTGCGCCGCGCGATGGGTTTCAAGCGTTCCGAAAAACGAATGAAGGATATAGAGCAGAAGCTTCGCAGCGGGATGGAAAAGAACGGCATTACAGGCGAGGTACAAGAGACAATCGTGCAATCCATTACCTCTTTCGCGCTGTATGGATTTCCGGAATCGCACGCGGCGAGTTTTGCGTTGCTGGCTTATTCCAGCGCGTATTTGAAGTGCCATTACCTGGCCGCTTTCACCGCCGCCATGCTGAATAATCAACCGATGGGTTTCTATCAGCCGGCAACATTGGTGAAGGATGCGCAACGGCATGGCTTGCGAATCAAACCGATTGATGTGACGTGCTCGGAGTGGTTGTGCAAGCTGGAAAAGGAAAACGAGAGCTTCAGCGTTCGTTTGGGCCTGCGTTATGTGAAGGGTTTGCGCGCCGATGTCGGGGCTGAAATTGTTCGTGAACGCAATCTTCACCCGTTTGTTTCCATTGATGATTTGAAACTGCGCGTTCCGGCGATACGCAAGACGGAACTGGCGACTTTGGCGGAAATTGGAGCATTGAATTTTATAAGTGAGGCGCGCGGATCGCATCGTAGAGATGCCTTATGGCAAATTGAACGTGCCGCGCGCAATGCCGGGCCTTTGCTTGAGCGATGCGAGGAGGCTGAAGGTTCCGTGAGCGGGGAGAATGAGGCGACGGATGGCGCGACGAACGCGGCAGTGAATTCGCCCTTGCTGCCAATGACTGCGGATGAGCGACTAGTCGCGGATTTTCGCGGCACGGGGATGACGGTCGGTCCGCATCCCATGAGATATCATCGTGCGAGAATGAAACGGCAGGGAGTGGTGACGGCCAGCGAGCTCAACAATCTTCCGGACGGCACTCATGTTCGCTTCGCCGGAGGGGTCATCGCACGTCAAAGGCCAGGAACGGCTCACGGATTTGTTTTCCTCAGTCTGGAGGATGAAACAGGAATTGCGAATGCGATTATCACGCCGCGCCTGTTTGAGGAGTACCACGTGGTGATCGTCCACCAGCAATTTCTGCTGATCGAGGGGCGGCTACAGAACCAGGATAACGTTGTTTCGGTAAAGGTAGAAAACGTACAGGGGCTAGCGGTCACGCAGGCGGAAACGACCTCGCATGATTTTCACTGATGACGGCCAACCAACCGGGATCTCCCCTTACAACGCATGCATGTTTCGATAAGCTCTTGTAGCGGCGATCTTTAGACCGCCATCGATGGTTGCTGTAACACCGATGGCGCACCAAATGCGCCGCTGCAAGTGCACTTCCAATTCTCGGACTTTTCCGTCTGCGACCAAGTACACGAGTGAGATACTAATAGTCTGACAGGGGGTTGCGATTTCCTTGCGTGGACATTTTCGGGTTCTTTACCTTTATGACGTCTCAGAGGCGATCAATCTCGACAACCTGCGATCTATTCTCGAACCCCACGCCGTACAGGCTCCCGCCAGCCGGACCCCACCCATCCCGCACTATCTGAAATTTGAAAGGCCGCCAGTGATCGAGCCGATCGGGCCGGTAGTATTGAAGACCGGCGAAACGATCGGGGGAAGCACGAAATATTACGACTACGGAGTAGTCAGCATCGAGATGGAATTGGCGTTCTCTGGCGGTTGGGACTCTTTAGTTTCGCAATCGAGCCATTGGATCGGGGCGCCGGAACTGGAAGCCAAGGCGAACGAACTGTTGCGAGGCGCGCTGGATCGCGCCGCAGCCGCGCTTGTGAGGCCCTACAAGACATGGCTGAACGAGGACTATTTCATCGTGCACCTCGAGGGACTAGCCGGTCCTGACGGGGCCACGCTGGGTGCCAAAGACCTGCTCGCGGAGCACGCTCGAGAGATTGCGCAGCTCGTTCGAGGCGAGTCCGTGTATTTGTCAGACGCCGAAACGCAGGAAATCCTTCAATCGAGCATTTCTTACTCTCGCGAGGATTTGCTCGTCGTAGGCTGGTCGGGCGCTCTGGTCTATGGCAGCACCGAAAGCGCGGCGACGACGATTCAGTTGCTGGAATACGCCAACACGCAGTTGCTGGAGTTGCGGCACTACGACGGTTTGCTCACTCGGCTTCTGGATGATGTCTATCGCTCGTTGGAACACAAAACCGGGGTGATGGCCGCGTGGCGACTGTCGCGCGAAGCGGCTCGCCTGAACACCCTTCGGCTGGACGTGATGGAACTGACCGAAAAGGTGGACAACGCGATCAAGTTCTTGAGCGACATGTTCTACGCGCGGCTCTACGGGTTGGCTGCAGCAAAAGTTGGGGTAACGGATTACCGCAGACTCGTGGACCAGAAGCTTCGTACTGCGGGGGAGCTCTACCGATTTATGGTGGACCAGTTCAATCAGACGCGGAGCTTCGTGCTGGAACTTTCGGTGGTGATAATACTGATCATCGAGATAATTTTCCTGTTTCGGGGCAAATAACTCTCCGGGCCGTGGCGAACCGTGCCTGCGCAGCGTCTTACCAGTCCACGGGCTCTATATCTGGATGTTTTCTCAATGCAACACTAGCTAGCGGTCACGCTCTTTCGCAAGGGCGCTGGCCTCAGATCGCTCACAGGCTCCCTGGCTGCGTCGGCTTCTTCCGCGCGCGCCATGAGTTCTTCTTCAGCCGCGATCCAATCTTCCACATCGTGACCTTCCATACTGCCGCGCTCGACGTAAATTTCGTAGGCGCGGCGCTCGATCGCTTCCCTCGATGGAATTCGCTTGTTTGTGCTGGGCATACTGGGGCCCTCCCTCAAGACGACAATACTCCACATGTCAAGTACAGTAATACAGGAAAAGGTGTAACGCCTGTGAATGTTCATTAAAAGATTTCGGCGCGGATGTTAAGAAGCCTCAACTAACGCCCTACGGATTCACCTGGAAGGATTGGGAAGCGCCTGGCACGCAGCGCCTTGGTATCCAAGGCAGGTGTGAGGCCGAACTCGCACGCCTAGTCCTGTGAATGGCTTATCAGAGTGGATTGGCTGGCCACGCAAAGCCATGTTCCGTTTTGATTCACCCACGAATCCGTGAAGCGGCCACGCCGCAGGACTGGTTTGCCTTTCACAATCCCTTTTTCGCGGTAGCTGCCGGTAACGATTGCACTGTCGCCGTACAGATGTACGGTGACGTCGTCGTTCGTGATCTGGTCGGAATTCGGCGTGCTGTTTTTCACCGACGTCAGAAATTGTGCCTTGTTCATGAATGTGCCATCAAAGTCCGTGTAGGCGAGCGTGTCCGACAAAAGTTGATCGAGCGCGTTGATATCCTTATTTTCTTCAGCCAAGTTCCAGGCGCTCTCGAGCGCGAGAAGCCTCGATTCGTCTGGGCCAGCCTTGCTTCGATCCTGTCCGGGACGCAATGGCCACGCGGCGCATAGGACGAGACAAAACAGAAAAGCGGATTTCATGGGGAGCTCCCGAGCGGATCAAGCGACAAGACGCGCCGTTCGTGTTTGTTTATCGCACTTTCAGTAACTTGATTCAAGGGAGGCGGAAGCCGGATGTTCGATGCCGAAAGCCTTCCGGCATCGGAGGTTCTGATGGGACCGCTATTTCACTAGGGATTTGTTGCGTTGCTTTCGATGAAGGTCAACGCGTCCATCACCGTGCGAAACCCGCCGCGAGAACCGAGCGTGTTGGTCTCGGATTTCGAATAGAGCGGACGGCGACGGGAAGAGAACTTGGCCGGATCGAATGCGCCGCGGTTGGTATGAAAAACCCAAACGTATTCGTGGTGACTCTTGTTCGCGTCTGAGGCGTTCATCAGAGCCGTGTCCACCGTGGTGAGCGGAGTCCAATCGGAAAAGCCGTTTTTTTCGACGTGAATCGCATTGGGCATGGTCACGTTGTAGAAGGCAACATCGTGCGTGAAGATGACCACGAAATCCACCATCGAGGGAGTGGGAGCTGGGCACACACTCGGGAAGGCTTTATGGCGATTCTGCGCAATCCACTTGTATTGATTGGGTGAGAGGCCGTACGCGGAAAAATAGTGCGTGCAGCCTGCGGTGTCGTCATCTAACGGCTTCACTGAAGCATCCTCTTCGTCGTCTGGATTCACTGGCCGCTTCGCTGCAGGAGTGACCGCGTGCGCGCTCGGAGTTGACACAGGCTGAAGGCTTGCGGAAGCTCCGGCGTCGCCATTATTGGCGTCAACGTCTACGCGGCTCGCGACCGGGGCGGCTGCCACTGGGGTAACCGGGACCGGCGCGACCGGCGCAGCCGGAGATGGTAGAGGAGCGCTCGCCACCGCAGCCACTGTTGGCGAGGGTGCAGAAACCGTCGGTGCGGAGGGCGCAAGTGCGTGCTTATTTGCACGTGATGGCGGAATTGGCTGCGGATTACTGTATTTTGCCACAGCTTTCGGTGTGCCTGGCGCTGGCTGCGACGGTGTTGGCTGTGTGCTGGCCGCGTTCGCAACTGGAGCGGAACTCGCTGCTGGAGCCGGGGCGGTAGCAACTACAGGCGCGGCTATCGGCGCGGTCGCAGGTTGGTTTGAGGCACTGACTGCGGGTGCAGGTGCAGAGGCTGTCATGGTCACCTCTGGTTGAGGCTGTACTGGTGCGACTGCCGGTTGCGCTGCTGGCGCGGGTTTGCTCGCGACAATGACGGGCGCACTGGAAGCCACAGCAGAAGTTGACGAAGCGCTCGATGCCGGGTTTGGCGAATTGGCCGAAGATTTTGCGGCGCGTCGGGCCGCAAAGGCGAGCGATGCAGCTTCTACGGTGTTGGGTTTCTCTTCAGGTTCGGGCGGCAGCGCGGATTTCGGCAGAGCGGAATCCAGAACGTACCCGTCCGTCCCATTCGCAGTTTCAATCTTTACGTAGCCCTTCACGCGTCCGACGATTTGCACCGGGTCGCCGCATTTGAGCTTAGCAGCAACGTTGAAATCATCCAGAGACTCGTACACCCACACGCGATCTTCGTTCGGCGCGCACTTCACGTTGGTGTTGCCGCCGGCTTTTGCTGGCGAAACCGAGCCGACGATGAATAGGGCGAGAACGAAACCAAGCGGACGAGTCATTTTTCCTCCGACCACCGCGAATCGCTGAGTCATGGTTACTAGCGCAGACATCCTTCGTGGCGCTCGTGAGTGGTCACAAATATGTGAGCTGGAAGACTTCAGGCCATACATGAGGCGAAAGCGCGGCTGCGCGGGGCGCTGCACTCCGGAATGTGGGCAGCGAGCAAAAAATGGGCGTTCCACAGCGTTCCCCAAGATCCACCGCTCTGAAAGATCGCCAAGCTGGCATGTCTAGTATGAGGACAAGCGAAATTCGGGCACAACTGGACGAGAGTTCAGAAAACGGGCAGCAAGGCCAGTTCACCTTTTCATCGCCTGGGGAGCTGGGTGGCCCCTGGTAAGGCGTTGCTGTCCACGTTGCAGGAATCGGCGTCCGCAGATTACGGTGTGAGGATTTTCGACCAGTCCGGCCAGCAAGCGCTCTATTTCTTGTGATGTCCAGCGCGGCGTTTCTTGTCGTATCGGGCCAGCGCACTTTCAATCACAGGATAGGCCACCTCTGCCGGCTGGATTTCGTCTACTTCGACAACTTTGCCTTCCAGCTGTTTGTAATCCTGAAAAAATCTGCGGACCATGGCTAGCTTGTGCGGCGGCAACTCGCTGGCCTCATGGTAGGAGTTATATTCGGGATCGGCTGTCGCAACGGCGATGATTTTGTGGTCAATCGTTCCGGAATCGATCATCGCCATCAGGCCAATCGTGCGCGCGTACATGATGGTGAGGGGATTCACGGGCACCTGGCAGAGAACCAGGACGTCGAGCGGATCGTGGTCCTCGGCAAGCGATTGGGGGATGAATCCGTAGTTTGCTGGGTAGTAGACGGCCGAATAGAGCACGCGGTCCATCTTGATAATTCCGCTGGCCTTGTCGAGTTCGTATTTGACGCTCGAACCAAGCGGGATTTCGATTACGGCGTGGAATTCGTGCGGCACGTGCTCGCCGGGACTAAGGTCATGCCATGGATGCATCGCGCTTCCTCCGGTATTGATTGTAGCGGACTCGCGACCTAAGGACATAAGAAGGTCCGCGAATTGACGCGTGGTCAGTTGTTAACGACCGGCTCACCGATTGCCCGGACGATTGGTAAAGACGGTTTTGCCGCCTTCTCGAGCAAACACAAACACGGTGCTTGGGTCCAGGTCCTGCAGAGCTTCATCTTTGACGTAGTCTTCGGTGAAGAGGAACACGCGATTCGGGCCGTTCCACAGGCGCGCGAATGATTGGTCGTCAAGAAATATGTCGGGAGCGCCGGGAAAGAATGAACCGAACCACAAGTTGCCGTCGTGCCCGTTGAGCACATAGAGTTCGCGGCCGGTGTAGTAATTCAGCGTCGAGCCAATTTCGTATTTTCCGTTGACCACGATTGTGTCTTCTGGTTGAAGGTCCTTTTTGATTTCCAGCGCCATCGTTTTGGACGTCAGCTCAGGAGAAAAAATCGCGTAGCCCCAGTGCACGCAAAAAAGTACGACGACCATCATCGCCGTGATCGCCAGGTTCGCCTTGAGCGGTTCGCCACGCCTGCGAACAAACCAATTCAGTCCCGTTCCGATGAGCAGGGCAAAACCGACAAGAAACATCGGCCCGCGAAACAGGCCGAACGCGTCAACAGTTAGATCTTGCATGTGACCCAGGGAGAGCTTGTATTGCCCTGGATGCGGCGTGAGGACCGTTCCAATATCGGTGCCCGATGGAAATGGATGCGTCATCGCGAGCATAGCCATGGCGGCCAGGAAAGAAAGAATGCCGATCACAAACAGGACGGTGGATGCAGTTTGTCCGGCCTTCCGCTGCGGGCTGCCAGCCGCGGCTTCGCGTTCGCGCTGGAACCAGCTGCCAATCAACAGCGCGAGCGGCGGCAGCGCGGGAAGGGAATAGTATTCCTGGCGCGTGGAGAAGCTGAAAAACACCACGATCACGCCGGCCCAGATGGCGAGAAAGAAATTGGCACGCGAGCGGCTGTCAAGCTGGTCCCGCCATGCGCGCACTTGCCTCGGAAATTCCTTGAGCGCCGGGAACAGAAAAATGAACCAGGGAATCAGCCAGATGAATAACAGCGCCCAAAAAAGTAGCAGCGGGACTTTGTCATAATCACGCGGAATTCGTTTGTTGATATAGCGCAAGAACTGCTCGTTCACGAAATAAAACCAGAGAAACCCCTTTTCAGGACCGCTCGGTTGAGCCGGGCTTTGAATCGCCGCAAGAATGTGCCACGGAGCCGCTACGGTGAGAAATACCAAG
>Ga0210396_10000838_pt1 | contig 35684 bp, 27 predicted proteins | sample IncBWH17OmetaG_FD_155466 | JGI IMG/M metagenome (GOLD analysis project Ga0210396, IMG submission 155466) | Forest soil microbial communities from Barre Woods Harvard Forest LTER site, Petersham, Massachusetts, United States - Inc-BW-H-17-O ...
TCGTCGGACCCGGCGAGTTCTCGATCGACCTGGCCCGAAACGCGGTGGCCGAGTGCCTGGCGCGGTCGAGCTATGGGCCCGATGAGGTGGATCTGGTCATCTGCTGCAACATCTCCCGCTACGACGGGCCGGGGCAGGTCATGTACGAGCCCAGCACCGCGGCGCGGTTGCGGGAGCAATGCGGGCTTACCGATGCGATCGCTTTTGACATCTCCAACGCATGTGCGGGGATGTTCACCGGCGTTGCCGTCGCCGACGCGTTCCTGCAGACCGGACTGGTGCAGCGCGCCATGGTGGTCAGCGGCGAATACATCAGTCATATCGCCGAGACCGCGCAGAAAGAAATCGAAGGGCCGATGGATCCGCGACTCGCTTGCTTGACCGTCGGCGACGTCGGCGCCGCGGTACTTTTGGAGCGAGGCCCCAACGGCCGCGTCGGCTTTCACGACATCGATATGGCGACACTCAGTCGCTACAGCACCGTATGCGTGGCCAAGGCGAGCAATAGCCCCCACGGCGGCGCGATCATGACCGTCGACTCCATCGCCGCAACCGCCACGGCGGTCAAACGCACCGTGCCATACGTGGCCGCCGTGATGCAACGACACGGATGGCGACCGGGCCTTTGCGATCACATTCTCATGCACCAGACGTCGGAAGCGTCGATCAACGACGCCGTCTTCGCGGTGAACCGGATGTTCGGACACGCCGCCGCCCACTCGGGCAATGTGATCAACAATTTGGCGGAGAGGGGTAACACAGCCAGCACAACACATTTCGTAGCCCTCAGCGATCAGATCCGGGCCAACCGAATCAAGTCCGGAGACAACGTGGTCTTCGGCATCAGCGGCTCCGGAACGACGGTGGGGACCGCGTTGTACACGTTCGACGACCTCCCGGCTCGGATGCACAGGGCGCCCAACGGCCAACGCGGCCACAGTCTCTCGACCAGCCGGCCACCAGCTGAGCTACCGGCGATGCCCCACGTGCGAATCGACGGGGTCGGTACCGCCCCCGTCGTTCAGTCCGCGCCTCGGGATGCGGTCGGCCTCGCGGTGAAGGCTGCAACAGCATGTCTGGACAACAGCGGAGTCGACCCGGCTGCGGTCGATCTGATCCTCTACGCCGGGGTGTACCGCGACGACTTCATAGCCGAACCAGCCATCGCGGCACTTGTCGCCGGCGAGCTCGGGATCAACGACGACATTGAATCCCCTAACGATCCAAAGACTTTCGCCTTCGACGTGCTCAATGGCGCGGTCGGATTCCTTAATGCGTGTCAGATCGGCGTCCAGATGATCGGCGCCGGCAAGGCCGAACACGTGATGGTCGTGGCTTCCGAAATCGAAAACAACAGCGTCGACAACGGCCACCCGCTGTATGGGCTCAGCGAAACGGGCTCGGCTGTAATTCTGAGCAGGGCCGGCGACACAGACGGCTTCGGCCGGTTCGTCTTTCACCACCACCCGGAGTACAGCGAGGCGCTCACAACGTATTTCCAGCACCGAGATGGACAAAGCTGGCTACAGATCGACGGCGATCCGAACCTGGCGACCCGCTACCTGGACTGTATCCCCGCTGCTGTCGAGGAGCTGCTGAAACTCGAGGAGGTTGACGCCTCCGAGATCGCTGCCGTGTTCCCCCCATACTTGTCCGACGCGGACCGCACCGAACTCGCTGAGCGCCTTAACATCCCGAGCTCGCGATTCGTCGACCTCGCCACCGAATCCGACCCATTCTCCTCGTGTCTGCCGTACGGGCTGCAGCATGCCCGGCGGCACAACCTGGTGAGGTCGGGCGACATCGGATTGATCGTGACTGTCGGCTCAGGCGTCCAGATCGGCTGCGCCACCTACCGCTTTTGAGCATGCGAATCGAAGGTCGAAGCGTCCTGCTTACCGGCGCCACCGGAGGCATCGGGGGCGCGATCGCTCGTGAATTGGCAGCCCGGGGTTGTGCTCTCACGGTCACCGGCCGGCGTAAAGCGGAACTCGCGCGCTTGGTCACCGAGCTGGGGCCGCCGGCGCGGGGCTTTACCGCCGACTTGACCAACCTGGCAGAGGTGCGCGAGTTGCTGGACCACGCCGACCCCGTGGATATTCTGGTGGCCTGCGCCGGCTTCGATACCTCGCAGGACTTGGCGGATATGAGCGATGAGGCGCTGGAGGAAGTGATGCGGATCAACCTCCTTGCGCCCGCTGCACTTGCACGCGCCGCCCTGGCCCCGATGAAACAGCGCCGAGCGGGTCACATCGTCTTCATCGCCTCGGTGGCCGGACTTGTCGCGACACCCGTCAACAGCAGTGTCTATACGGCCACGAAGTGGGGGCTACGCGGGCTCGGGCTGGCGCTGCGACAGGAGCTGCACGGAACAGGAATCAATGTCTCGACGGTCTTTCCTGCAGGGGTCCGCGATGCGGGCATGTTCGCCCGGACCGGAGTCGCCCTGCCGTGGTATGCGGGTACGAGCTCCCCACAGGATGTCGCCCGGGCCGTGGTTCGGGCGGTCGAGCGGGATCGGCCGGAGGTAGTAGTGGCCGCCGGCGGGGAGCGGCTGGGCGCTGCGATCAGCGGCGTCGCGCCAGTCCTCGTCGGCAGACTCGCCCGAGTGGCAGGCCTCGCTCGGATACGTCAAGCGGTGCTTGACGCGCAGGGCCGAGGCGACGGTCCCAAGCCCGGCGGCTGACTTTCGACAGGCGGGCGTAGTGCGGCGTGTCTCGAACACCGAAATCGCTTCGTGGGTAGGGGTTTCGCGGCCGACGGTGATCGGATGGCGGGGACGCTATGACACCTCGAACCGCTTCTGATGTCTATACCGGCGTCGGTCGCTGAGAGGCACCGCGTTAGAAAGTTACTCGTCCCGAAGCTCGGTCGCCGGTGCAGCCTGGGTGTTTTTCCAGGCGGGGACGACCGCTGCAAATACCGCCGCCAGCATGGCGAGCACCGCATATCTCGTTGCTTCCGACAATGGGAATATCAAGGGGGTAATAGACCCCACGTCTACCACCGCAGCCCGTCGAACGGCTTCGAGGATCGCAACCGACAGCACCCCGCCGATTAGGGCGCCTACCGCGCTTGCGACGACGGCTTCGATGGTTGTTACCGCGAAGACCGTGGATGGGGTTGCGCCCAGCGCCTGGATGAGGGCTATCTCGCGTCGGCGCCGAATCCCGAGAAGCAGCAGGGTCGAGGACACCGATACGAAGGCGATAGCGAGGAGACCGTATTTCAGCGTGTTCAGTGGTGCCAGAAAGCGGGATTCGCCGCTGACGACGGCCGCTCGATATCCAGCGGCGTCTACTACCCTGACCGGCTGGTTGAAGTGACTGGATTCAATCTCTGCCGCGATCTGATCAGGCGTCGAGTTCGCGGCCGGTTTGACGAAAACCAAACCGGCGGGCTGGGGACCGAAAATCTGCTCGGCGAGCGGGTAACGCATTTGAATCCTGCGGCCGCCTACTTCAGGGGTCGCCACGATCGTACCGACGACAATTTTCCGAGCTTTCGGTCCGCTGCCCAGAAGGAGTGTGTCGCCAACGCGAATACCGGTTTCCCGTGCGAGTATGCCACCGATGACGAGTTGATCTGTGTCCACGCTCATCTTTGGGGCTTGCCCGGCGAGCACCGGAAAAGAAAAGGTTGGTCTGTCCTCGGCTCGTACGTAAGCCAATGAGCCATTCGCAACGGTGACCTCGATTTCCGACATTCGCTCAATGGCGTCGACCCCCGGTAGCGAAGAAAGCTTCGCTATGGTGTCGGGGGAAAATTTGGCGTCCATCGACACCCAGTCGGTAAATCGCATGGTGGTGGTGGCTACCAGGCGTCCAGCTGCCTGTGCTTGAGCCACGTTGGCGACGCCATGATCGATGGCAACCAGAAATCCGGAGAGCAGCGTCGCGACGGCTACAGGTACCGCGACAGCGCCTGCGATTGCGGTTGTTCGTGATTTATCCGCGCGCAGTCCGGTGAGCGCTACGGCCAGCGCGGCGCCGTGTGGTCGGTCAGGCGGAAGCCGGATCGACGCGATGACCTCCGCACTCAAATATGCTGCAGCCGAAAGTAATCCAACTATTACGATGACGACCCCGACATTGGCGATCCCGGCCTGCCAAGGCTCGAGGCCGCCGGATGCTGTAGCCAGCCATACACAGATGAGTCCCGCGAAACCGATGGCGAGCAGCGCCGCCGCTTTGTGCCAGATGTTGCGTGACTTGGTGTCCTCGTGGGCGGCACGGCCGGACAGTTCGGTCGCGATCGCGGTGTTCGACGCCGACAGGCTGGGGACTATGGCGGCAAGAACCGCCAAAAGCACTCCGGTTCCTAGTCCGACCATTACGACGCCCGGTTCGACCACGACGGGGACATTGACACCGACAAACAGTTGCGTGAGCTCACCGGCGCTGGCAACGACTGGCCTTGCGATGACTGTACCGATGAGGACCCCGATGACTGACCCGGCCGCCCCGAGCAGAGCGGCTTCGGCGAGGAACCCGCTGAGTGCGGATAGCGGTGATGCGCCCAGGGCGGCTGCGATCGCGATTTCGCGTCGACGTTCCTCGACCGACAACCGGGTGAGTTGGGCGATCAGGATGACGCCTACCCCGACCGCGACGAGAGCGAAGATCGCTAGCAGCGGAAAAATCACGGTGTTGACGTTGAATCCCCTGGCGGGGTCATTGCGAGTCAGAACGCTGTACCCAGGCCCTAGTGCGTTGACGAGGCGTGTCCGCACTTCGAGCATGTCCCCAGACTCGCGGAGCTTGGGTGACGATCCACGGCGGATTCCAGGAGGCGGCCAGGTGGGCTGCCACCTCAAATTCCACGAAGGCCAGGACAACCTCGGTACTTCCGATGCGCCCGACTTATCGGCCACGGTCACGTAGACGATGTCGACCCGGTCAGATCGAGCGAACTGAGCTTTGGCCGCACTTAGCGGCAACACCACAACGCGTCCGTTGTTGACGGTATCCAGCTGTGGGACTTGCTGAAGCGTAGGCATCGACAGCTGCCCTACGTCGGTCGCCAGCGTTGCGGAAGTCCCCAATGATCTGCCGAGAGTGGTCGAGGTAGCCACGATCTGTGGTTCTTTTTGGCCCGGTTGGCATACCTTCGGATCGATGAGCCACTGTGCTGAACAGTCGATTCCCAGGGCCAGCACAAACGTTTCGCGGTCGCCGTTGCGCACCAGCGTCGCTGCACGGATGACAGGCACTAGCACTGACACGCCCGGCACCTTGCGGGCAGTATCGATTACCGCCGGTTCGATGCCTCCTTGAGTCGCCGCGCCGACGATACGCAACGGCGCAGGACCGGCTATTCGGTAACCGACATCGTCGATAGCGGTGCGAACGCTGGTGGTTTCGATCATGACGGCGACAACAATGGCCACCCCACCGCCGAGAGAAAAGGCGGCCAATACCGCGCGCACCGAATGCCGCCGGATAGCCCGGAGATTGACGATCCGGAGAACGCTGAGAGTCGCGACTAATCGCCTGCGCGCCATGCTACGTTGCTGCTTACCTGAACTGGACCGCTATCAGTTTCGATGCGACCGTCGAGAAGGGAAACGAGTCGGGGAGCTTCGTCGGCGATCGATCGATCATGGGTTACCAGGACGATCGTTTGACCAGCCGAATTGAGGCTGTAGAGGGCATCGATGACCTTACGACCGTTCGTGGTATCGAGATTGCCGGTGGGCTCGTCGGCGAGTATCACATCCGGTCTCATGAACAACGCTCGCGCGATCGCCACCCGCTGCTGCTCACCACCGGACAACTCCGCAGGCACACGCTTGGCGAATGCGGCGACGCCGAACTGATCCAACAATGTAATTGCCCGGTCGTGCTGAGCGCGACCAGACTCACCGGCTAGCAAACTGGGAAGCATCACATTCTCAACAACAGATAATCCGGCCAGCAGATTGAACGACTGGAATACGTACCCAATTGTGCGGCCACGGACAACCGCCAACTGCTGACGAGACAGCCGGGCCACACTCCTCTGGTTTATCAGAACATCGCCGCTCGTCGGCGGCTCCAGCAACCCGAGAATGCTCAGCAATGTCGACTTCCCTGAGCCGGAAGGTCCGACTAACGCCACGAACTCGCCCGGGACTATACGCAAATCGATATTTTTGAGGACGGGCGTCTCCGTGGGCCAGCGGCCGAACGACTTGTAGAGGTTGCGGGCTTCAAGAACGGCCGTACGGTAAAGCCCGCCTCGTAGGTACGGGTTCACCTCAGCGGTGCCCGGTTCCTGCGGGTAGGCCAGGGCGGTGGTGGACGACGCGAAGAACGGCGCATTCGCCGACGCCAGCGCCGCGCCCCGGGCCAGCGCCATCTCCGGCTCCTCGGGCGCACTCACCGGAAGCGACGTCGCCGCCTCCAGTGCCGGCTTGATCAGCGCGATGTCAACACCGGAGCCGACAACGAACACTCCCTCCGGGCACGCCTCCATCTCATGGACACCCTTGACCATCTCGACCAGCTCGGCCACCGCCTCGTCGTCGTTTTCGGGCTGGAACCGTCGGCGCACATCGGCGACCGATCCGTCGGCAGTGTTGACCACGGCCAAAGTCGCGGTATCCGGCTCGACGTACAACAGCGCAGTGTGCGCGAAGTTGGTTGCGTTGCCGACCGCCTGAGCCAATGCGGCCGCGGCCAAGAACGCCGGCACAAGCATGACGTTCTCGATCTTGCGGGCCGCCAGTCCCTCGCGCAGCGCGGCAGCTCCCGCGGGGTCAGCCCAGGTCACCCCGGTGGATGTCACCTTGTGGCCGCTCTCAGCGGCATCCTCCAGGGCGCCCAGAATCGCCGAGATGACCTGGTCGGGCGCGGTGATGATTGGCGCGTCGCCGTTGGTTTTGAGGTCGAAGTTGTCCTGGCGGATGGTGGCGCCGTACGCGTTCTCGCCCTCCACCAGCACCACGTGGACCCTCGTTGGTGCCATCGCCACACCAAGTACAGTGTCCACTACTCCTCCGAGGTAGTTTGCTGCCCGCCCGCGGTTTGCGGGAGCAGCATACAGGCCGGGCCGGCAGCCACAAGTCTCATCGCGGCACAAGCCTGCGGCGTTGCACTCCGGGATTAGCTGGACTGTGTGAAGTCCTGGTTAGGAACGAGACGGCACAGGTCTCCCGCCGATGCTGGTACTTCGACCTTACCCCCGTGCGGCCGCATCGGATCTGCGTTCGACTGGTTCGCTGTCCACTGACTCAAACTTTTTGGCAGGGTCGCGATATCGACAGTGCGGCCATCGTTGAAGAGGGCGGGCGGTGTCATGGTCTGGTCGCGGCGAACGAAGGTCGCACCCGAGAACAAGCCTCGAATATGCTGTGCGCCAACGGCTGTAGGGTGTTGCTGCTCGCGGTTTGCACAGCACCCGGATCAGCATCCGTTACGCCGCCACCGCTGCAACCGGACTGCGCTCGGTCGAAGTCGAAGTGCTGGAAGCATTGTCCGACTGGGAAATCCACGCAGCACTGCTTTCGCTACCCAAAGAATTCCGGATGGCGGTCTGTTGCGCCGACGTCGACGACGTCTCATACGCGCAGAGCGCCGCACGGTGGTGCGCGGCTGCATAGAGGACGCACACGACTACGCGAATCGCTTTTGGGACTCGCAACGGAACAGGGATTTTTTCCAAACCGACAACTTCCGGGTGCCGGCTTTTCGCTGGAAACCGCGCTATCGCAAAAAGTTGGCACAGAGTTGGGATGAACTCGATTGCCTGGCTAGTCGGAGATGCGACAGGATCGGTGACGTGGCCCATGTCGATTTTTCGCTGTTGGACGTCCCGAGGTCGGTACCGATCGAAGACCCCGAGGCCTACCTGAGGGCCGCCATCGCCTGGCACTTCGGCGAGGACACCGGTTCCGCTTTCTGGCTACGCATCGCCAAGACGCTGGACTTCAACCCGTTGACCGATATCAACACGTTCACCGATCTGCGCTTGTTCCCCAACCTGGTGAATGAACTGCGCGGTGTGCCGGTCGAGGATCTGATACCGCGCGGCTATAAAGTCCAGGAATCCGAGGGATCCCGGGCGCCGCTGCCCCAGGTATTCGAATCCGGTGGCACCACCGGGGCTCCGAAACGGACTGCGCAACTGCCCGATTGGATTGCGCAAGTCATCGAATGGCAAACCGAGGACTTCGCCACGGGCGGCTTTCTGCGCGGCCAGGGTTTTTTGTGCCTGATGCCCAGCGGCCCGCATGGCGTTGGCTACTTCTCCCGCCTGGTCTCCGAGCGGCTCGGCGCCGTATTCCACCCAATCGACATCGACCCCCGCTGGGTCAAAAAGCTCGCCGCCCGCAACGCCGCCTCGGAAGTGGCCGCCTACATCGACCACGTCATCGAGCAGGCCGTGTTCATTCTGCAGACGCAGAATGTCGCGAATTTGCATACCACTCCGCCGTTGCTTGAAGCGATTGCGCGCAACGACGCCGTGGCGGACTTGGTGAACGAGAAGATCCGCTACCTGTTGCTCAGCGGCGCGCACGTCGACGCCGACACGCTTGACGTGCTGCGCGATATCTTCCCGAACACGACGATCACCATGGCCTTCGGCAGCACCATGGTTCTTTCGCAGGCGGTCACCCGAACCACCGACGACCACACGTTCGTCTTCGACCCGCGGACACCGTATGTGGTGTTCTGGGTGGTCGACCCTGACACCGGGGAACAAGTGCCATACGGACAGCTGGGCCAGGTGGTGATGAACCACATCAGCAAGGGAATGTTCATACCCAACAACCTGGAACGCGACATGGCAATCCGGAAGCCTGGCCCGGCAGGTCACGTCAGCGATTCGGTCAGCGCGGTGCGGCCGGTGGCCACCTTCGAGGGCGAGGCCGTCATCGAAGGCGTGTACTGATCGTGGAAAGCGAACAGGCAAGTGTCACAGCCGATTTAGTGTTCATCGATGCGCTCGGTCCCAACGGGGAGTACCGGACCCGCAACCGCGAAGTCATCACGACTACAGCCGGCGTGCCGGTTGCCGAGCTGAGCCTGGTGCCGCCGCTGTACGTCTCGCGCACCATCGGCGCGCAACGCAAGGTCGCGCCACTGCCCGTCGCACAGCGCGTAAAAGCGCTGGCCGATGCCGCCGATGTCTTCGCGACCGCCGTAATCGCCGGACTCGACTTCGAGACCTATGTTGGCCTGGCCAGCCGGATTTCGGGGCTGCCCATCGCGGTTACCCGCGCCGGAGCGCGAAGCGTCGCCGACGCCGTTGCCTCGGCATTCGATGCGGTGCGCCCGGCCCGGCCGACGGGCGCGGCCATCGACTGGCGCGAGGAGCGCACCCGCGACGGCAGCGCGGTATGGGCGCGGCGCGGCGAGGTGTTCGCGGTGCACGCCGCCGGAAACGGCCCCGGCGTGCACGGCCTGTGGCCCCAGGCGCTCGCGCTCGGCTACCGGGTCGCGGTGCGCCCATCACGCCGCGAGCCACTGACCGGACACCGGCTCGTTAACGCGTTGCGCCAGGCGGGGTTCCGCACCGAAGACGCGGTGTATCTGCCCACTGACCATGCCGGCGCCGACGAGATCATCCGGTCGGCCGACATCGCCATGGTGTACGGGGGCCAGGACGTGGTGGACAAATACGCCAACGATCCGACCGTGGTGGTGAACGGACCGGGACGCGCGAAGATCCTGATCACCGCCGACCGGGACTGGCGCGACTACATCGATACGATCGTCGATTCGATCGCCAACTTGGGTGGGATGGCGTGCGTCAACACCACCGCGGTGCTCTACGAGGGCGATCCCGTCCCGCTGGCTCAGGCGATCGCTGAGCGGTTGGCGGCGATCGAGCCGCTGCCGGCCGATGACGGGCGGGCGATCCTGCCCACCCAATCCGTGGACAAGGCAAGGGCTTTGGCGAGCTATTTGGAGGCCAAGGCCGCGGGGACGACTCCGCTGCTCGGCGCCGATCAGGTCGTCGCCGCCATGGGTGACGGCTATGCGGCGCTGCGTCCGGCCGTGCATCTCCTGGCTGAGCCCGGCTCCGGCCAGCTCACCGACAAGCTCAACATCGAGCTGCCGTTCCCGTGCGTTTGGGTGTCGCCGTGGTCGCGCGCCGCCGCCATTGAGCCGCTGCGGCATTCGCTGGTGGTCAACGCAATTACGGGCGACGACGAACTGATCGACGACCTGGTCGGCGAACCAACAATCGCCAATGTGTACCGCGGGCACCACCCGACCTACTACGGATCACCCGAAATCCCGCACGACGGGTTCCTGGCGGACATCCTGATGCGCAACAAGGGCTTCATCAGGGACTGACAAAACCGCTGTGACCGCTGGGCGGTGGTGGCGCAGATGCTCAGCTCCGGCGTCGGATACCGAGACGAGGCCGCCGCCCGGCGCATGCCGCCGGGTGATGAAGCCTCGATCCTCGGCGGTCTCCCACACCGGCAATCGTGGACACGATGTACGCCACACGTCGAGCACTTCGGCGTAGCGGCGCGGGTTGGGGCCCATCCACTGCAGGAGGTCGAGCAGCAGGGTGTCAACGGTGTCAGCCATAGCGGCCCCTCGGTCGAGATAGCACCGATATTACCGGTCCGGAACACCGCTCTCCGCGCCGTCAGTTCTGCCACGGCCAGTCGTTCGCGTCCCACTGTTGCTGGATGTCGGGGTAGAGCGACGACTGGTCGGTGGGTAGCGATGCCTTGACCTGTCGCGTCGCGTCGTCGGTGATCACCTCTTCGTCTCCGCGCCGGACGGCATCGACCGTCTGGGCGGCGACATCGCTGGGCGAAATCTTGGTCTCGTCCACGGTGGCTGCCATGTCGGTGTCGATCCAACCCGCGTGCACGGCGACGACAAGAGTCCCCCGTGCTCGCAACTCGGTGCGAATCGCGTTGGTCAAGGCCCACTGGGCGGATTTGGACGCACCGTAGGAGCCGTTGAACGGCGAGGCCAACCAGCTGGCGACCGACAACACGTTGACCATCGCCCCGCCGCCATTGTGGGTGAGCACGGGTGCGAATGCGCGGCACATCGCCAGCGTCCCAAAGTAATTGGTCTCCATTTCGGTGCGCGCCGCGCTCAGATCAGGCGCCGCCAACAGCGGAGCCCGCAGCATCGCGCCGGCGTTATTGATCAGCACCGTGACGTCGGCGCAGCGTGACGCCGCGGCGCGGACATCGTCTGGGTTGGTGATGTCCAAACGAACGGGGATGACCCGGTCGTCGCTGACGTCGATGGTCTCGGGGTTTCGTGCTGCGGCGTACACGACGGCCACGTCGCGTTTCAGCAGTTCTTCCACGAACGCTCTCCCCAGCCCGCGGTTAGCGCCGGTCACCAGCGCACGTGCGCCCGAGATCTCCACGCCGCCAGCCACATTCGCCCTGTGCTGAGTCATTTTCTCCATTTCCTTTCGAGTTCAATCTCTTGGAATTGCTGCCGCTCGCGCCGCCACCTCGTACAGGGTGGCGAAGTCCGACTTGCCATACCCGTAGCCGATGGCGGTCTGGATGGCCTGATAGGTGGTCGCCGCCACCGGCATCGGCACCTCCAGCGACCGCGCTGCGCCAAGCCCCAGATCAAAATCCTTGCGCAGCAGCTCGGTGGTGAAGGTGGGCTCGTAGTCGTGGTTGCGGATCGCTTGGCCCTTGTACCCGATGAACACCGAACCCAGCACCGAGCCGTCGATGAAATCCAGGAAAGCCGACGGGGCCACACCACCCTTCTCGGCTAGCACCGTCACCTCGGCCAGCGCCTCGGTGATCATGCCCACCATCACGTTGTGGGCCAGCTTGACCAGCCGGGCCTCTTCGCCCGCACCGGAATAGATCACACTGGGTGCGATCGCCTGCAGATACGGCAGGACGGTGTCGAAGACGGACCGGGGACCGGAGGCGATGATCGATGCGCGACCTTGGGTGACCACGTTCCCGTTGCCGCTGATAGGTGCGGAAAGGAACTCGATGCCGCGGCCGGCTGCCTCGGCCCGGACTTCGGCGGCGGCCTCAGCGGAAACGGTTGAGGTATCCACCACGATCCTCGGTGCGGATTGCGCATTGAAGGCATTGAATAGGCCTTCCGGGCCCAACGTCACCGCGAGGAGATCTGGCGAGGACGTGACCGAGGTGAACACGATGTCGCAATGGCCAAGGTCGTTCACCGTGTCGGCCTGGGTGGCGCCCAGCTCAACCAACGGTAGGGTTTTCGATGCGGTGCGATTCCAGACCGTCACCGCGGCACCGGTGGCGATCAGGCGTGCGGCCATCGCGCTGCCCATCCGGCCGGTTCCCAGCCAGCCAATGTGATGCTCGGTCATGATGCTCTCCTTCAGGTCTGTGTGACTCACCGCGTAGCCGAGAATTGGTCCGGGTGGGCCTGGTAACCGATGTCTTCAATCGCACCCACACCGCTGAAGAAGTGCAGCACCCGGCTGGGCTTGTCGCTGACATTTCGAAACTCATGCCAGTTACCCCGCGGGACGACGAATACCTGGCCGGATCTGATCTCGAGCATGCGAGCGAATTCGCCGACAAACTGCAAGGTTCCACTGAGCGGCACCAGAATCATGTCGGCGTAGGGGTGCCGGTGCATGTGGTGGATGAATCCGGGCGGGAAGGTGAAAAGATCCGCGACAATCTCTGGTGTACCGGTCAGTGACCCGCTGAGCAGGTGCTGGTTCACCTGGTGTCCGGTGATGTCCCACCGGGTGAAGATTTCCTCAGGCATGTCATCGAAAGTCAGCAATTGAACGTCTCCCATGATGACCTCCAGATTCTCGAACTGTTTGCTGCGCAACAGATTTGAATAGAAGCGTCTCAGGCTTTGCCGTTCTCCGACTTGAGCATCCACGCTTGCTTCTCCAAGTCGGTGATGATGGTGTGCAGCAGATCGGCGGACGACGGGTCGGCGGCGTCGACCTCATCGTGGACGGCGCGCACCGTATCCACGGTGGCGTAGATCCGGTCGGTGATGATGTCGACGGTGTCGATGGTCCCGACTAGGCCTGCTGGTGCGGACGGGACGGATGTTGTGGCTGCGACCGTGTCTGTGCGCCCGTCCGGAACCGCGTCCAGGGCGCGCATGCGTTCGGCGATCGTGTCCGCGGCTTCGCGCGCGATGTCGACAATGTCGTCGAGTTGCAGATGCAGGTCTCGGAAGTTGGTGCCGACGAGGTTCCAATGCGCCTGCTTGCCTTGCAGGTGCAGCTCGATCAAGTCAACGAGTACCTTCTGCAGGTTCTGCGCCAAGTTGTCGGGTGCGTAGAACATGTGGACTTCGTTGACGGCACGACGGTTGGTTGTCGAAGTAGTCATGGCGGTCTCCTCTTCTAGACTGTGCAATATATTGCACATCCTGTGCAGTCTGCCTGTCAAGATAAGTGAGCACGATCACGTGGCTGAAGACCGAGAAAGGGCGCGATGCTGGCATGATAGCAGCGATTGCCCTGATATCGTGGTGTACAATTTGTGAAACAACGTGCGTTTTACTGCACACTAGGAGCGACATTGACGGACGCTTCGGAGTTCCGAGCAGCTAACGGGGCGCCCGGTGGTCTGGGCGGACGGCTCCGCCAGATCCGCACCGCGCGTGGTATGTCCGTGCGCGAACTCGCGCGCAGGGCCGGATGTTCGGCAAGTCTGGTTTCCCAGGTGGAGCGTGGAGTGACCACACCCTCTGCCGGCGTGGTGTACACGCTGGCCAACGAATTGGGCATCTCACTGGATTTCTTGTTCGGCACCGACGACGTCGAACCCGGGGAACTGCCGCGCTTACCGGGTGACCTCAGCGCACCGGGCGCGGCGTCGTACCCGGAGGTTCGCCCGTGGGGTCGCGCCAGCGGCGCCGACGGGGCAGGCCTCGTGCAGCGGGCCGCCGACCGCAACACCATCGAACTCTCGACCGGCGTCCGTTGGGAGCGCCTCACGCCGACCCACGACAGCAGGGTCGACTTCATCGAGGTCGTCTACGAACCCGGCGGCCAGTCCTCCGAGAATGGGCGGGCGGTACGCCACGACGGCCGCGAATACCTTTACGTCCTACAGGGTGAGCTCGAAGTCTCCGTCGGATTCGAAACGCTGCGGCTGGCTGAAGGAGATTCCCTGGCCTTCGACCCCGCAACGCCGCATCACTACCGCAACCCCACGACCGGGACCGTCCGCGTGCTATCGGTCGTCGTGCACGACCCGACACCCTAAGACCCTTCGACGAATTCCTTTGTGACGGCGCATCCGGTGTTGAATCGTCAACGTAGGCCCGGAGTGCAAGCCCGGGGCGGCGATGTGGTCTGCTAGCTGTAGCTTACGAGTCGAGGAGTACGGCCAAGCCAGAGCCGTACCGCTCGGCGGGCGATTGCGAATGCGGCAGCGAAGGTGAACGTGATAGCACAGGCCGTCAACAGGTTGGCCAACCCGGCTCGGGAATCAGATCCCGACAAGTTGCGCAGCGTCGTATCCGGCAAGACCGTTCTGGTGACCGGCGCGTCCTATGGAATCGGCGAGGCGACGGCCCGCAAACTGGCCGCGGCCGGGGCGACTGTGCTGGCGGTCGCCCGATCGGCCGAAAGGCTCGACGATCTCGCGGCATCGATCACCGCAGGCGGTGGACAAGCGGTCGCCTACCCTGCCGATCTCACCGACGAGACCGCTGTCAACGTGCTCACCAAGGAGATCACCGAGAACCACGGCCCGCTGGACATCGTCGTGAGCAATGCCGGCAAGTCGTTGCGCCGGTCCCTGCATCACCAGTACGACCGGCCGCACGACTTTCAACGCACCATCGACATCAACTACCTGGGCCCGATCTGGCTGCTACTCGGAGTGCTGCCGGCGATGCGCGAGACCGGCCGCGGGCACATCGTCAACGTGTCCAGCGTCGGCGTGCGTGTGGTACCTGGTCCGCAATGGGGCGCCTACCAGGCGTCCAAGGGGGCCTTCGATCGCTGGCTGCGCAGCGTGGCACCCGAGCTTCATGCCGACGGTGTGGAGGTGACTTCGGTGTATTTCGCCTTGGTCCGCACCCGGATGATCGAACCCACGCCGATGCTGGGCAGGCTTCCGGCCTTGCATCCGGATGAGGCCGCCGACGCGATCGCCAAAGCGATCATCGATCGCCCCCGCACCAACGAACCGCCCTGGGTATGGCCGGCCGAGTTGGCCTCGGTACTGCTGGCCGGGCCCGCCGATCAGGCGGCTCGGCTCTGGCACCGCCGGTACTTCGCCGAATCCGCCGGCACGCGAGAGGATCCGCGATGACCGACAGCGTGGCTACCACCGCGGCGCGGGCACTGGTGTCGTCCGGACTGCTCGGTCCCCCCAGCCCAGCCGCGGCGTTGCGCCTTGTCCGTGAGGTGTGTCGAGGTGGCACGAATCTCTACACCCTGTTCGCCGTTGCGGCGGCTCGGTGGCCGGACCGCACCGCGATTATCGACGACGACGGTGCACTCAGCTATCGCGAACTGCAGTCGAAGATCGAATCGCTGGCCCGCGAGCTCTACCGCGACGATCTTGGCGGGCGACAGGCGGTGGGCATCATGTGCCGCAACGGACGCAACTTCCTTGCGGCGGTATTCGCCACTGGTCTGGTGGGTGCCGACGTCGTGCTGGTGAGCACCGAGTTTCGCTCCAACGCGCTGGCCGGCACGTTGAGTGCACACCAGATCACGACGATGTTCGCCGACCAGGAATTCGCCGAACAGATACGCAATGCCGGTGAGCCCGTCACGGTGATTGATCCCGCAACGGTAGAGACCCTCCAGGGCGGGTCACGGCCTAAGGTCGCTTCGTCGGGCCGAATCGTGCTCCTCACCTCGGGCACCACCGGTGTACCCAAGGGGGTGCCGCGGGTACCCCGAATGAGTTCGGGGGTCGGCGTCGGCGTGACACTTCTCCAGCGCACCCGGCTACGCGTCGGATCGCGAATCGCTGTGGCGGTGCCGATGTTTCACGGGCTGGGGCTCGGCATGCTGATGGTGACCATAGGCCTGGGGGGCACGGTTCTGACCCATCGGCGCTTTGACGCCGAAACCACCCTTGCGCAAGCGTCGCTGCAGCGCGCCGACGCGATGAGCGTGGTCCCCATAATGTTGGCGCGCATCCTGGATCTGCCCCGATCCGTGCGGGCGCGAAACCCGGTGCCGTCCCTGCGGGCGGTGATATCCAGCGGCGACCGGCTCGATCCCGGTTTGGCGCGACGGTTCATGGACGCCTACGGCGACATCCTCTACAACGGTTACGGCTCCACCGAGGTCGGAATCGGCTCGCTGGCAACACCGGCCGAGCTGCGGCACGCCCCAGAAACCGTGGGCAGACCGGTCGCGGGATGCCCGTTGCGCATCTACGACAGAAACGGCAGGCTCGTCGGACCGCGCGTGACCGGCCGCATCTTCGTCGGCGGTGAACTGGGGGCGGGCTACACGGGCGGCGGCGCCAAGGCCGTCATTGACGGGTTCACCAGCACCGGTGACATGGGCTACCTCGACAACTCCGGTCGGCTGTACATCGTCGGCCGGGAAGACGACATGATCGTCTCGGGCGGTGAGAACGTCTACCCGCGCGCACTGGAAAACGCGCTCGCCGAGCACCCCGCTGTTGCCGAGAATGCGGTCGTCGGTGTCCTTGACGAGCAGTTCGGGCGACGGTTGGCCGCCTTCATCGTGCTACGGCCGAACGGCGACATCGACGAGCCGGCGATTCGGGAGTTTCTGAAGGGCAAGGTCTCTCGCTTTGAACAGCCCAGAGACATCCACATGGTGAGCAGCATTCCACGCAACCCCGCCGGCAAGGTGATCCGAAGCGAACTGCTTCGTACGTAGCTGCCGCCAGCATGGCCTCGCCTAAAGTGTGGCGACGGTCACTCCGACTAACCGGATGAAACGCGGGTTCCCACACCGTTTCAACACTTGAGTTGTGTCATGAAATGGAGGGTTGAACCATGGCGACTCCTGTACAACATCAGATCGGTGGCTGGGCGAGGCCTATTCCGGCGGATCGTTGGAGGATGCGGTCGGCGCCCGTCGGGGTAGCGATTGCCCGGCCGACGCTCGTGGAATCGCCGCCGAAACTTGATGTGCCGCTACAGCACAAGGACGGCCTGGGTTTTCTTGAATCCGCTCGAATGGAACGCGAATTGGCACGCGAAATGCCGATGCCGCGCAGTCAGAGTTCGCGGGCGTCGATCCTGACCGCAGTGTTGGAAATGTCAACTCAACGGCTGCTGGTCCTCGGAGCCGGCGTGCTGCTGCTGACGGTCGGCCTGCTCGCACTTCGCTTTCCGGTGTTCCTCTCCGACTTCGACCAATGGGGCTTCCAAATCAATTGTGGCAGTGGGTTTCAGAGTTCTTTGACACAGGCCGGCATCGCCGACTCTGCGGGAACCCACTTTGTCGATCAATGCCACACCGCCGTGGAGATGCGTCGCACTTGGACCATCACGCTGGCGGCAGCCGGAGCATTGCTTCTTACCGCACTGCTGGTCATACCGTCTCGTCAGCGTTCGGCGAGCGTTTCAGGCTGAATTCAGCCGAGCAGGCCTAGCTGCTGCAGATCGGCGACGTACGTGTCGATTAGTGCGGCCGACAGGTGTGGAATGTCATGCTCTGCACCGATTTTGGCCGCCTGAACCGCGGTGCGAAAAACCTCGGTGGGGGTGGGCGCGCCGCGCAGCGGCTTTTCAGGTTGGCGGTAGGCGCCGAGTAGGGGCAGCACCGATTGCTGTCGCTGCTTTTCCGGTAGCGCCTTGATCGCGGTTTCAAACCGGGTCATCCACTCGTCGTGATCGGCGATCCGCTGAATCTTGTGGCCGGCGTCGATCAGCCAGTCAACGAAGGTGTCCAGTGAGATGCCGTCGTCGTGCGGGTTCTCCACGTCGAAGGAGCGGAACCCGTCGGTGACCTGCTTTCCGAGGGTGGTGACGGCTTCGGCGACGAAGTCGGCGGGTATCCCGGCGTAGTGCGCCCTGGGCCGGTTTCCCGCGGCGTCGGTCTGATAGAAGGACCCGGGCGCGATGCCCGTTGCCAGCAGACTGAGCAGTAGCCGAGTGAAATTGTCGACCACGTTGACCTGCCCGAGGTATCGGCTGTGGGCCAGAATCATGTCGGAGCGGAACACGGCGACCGGCAGGCCGCACAGATCGAATGCCTCGCGCAGCAGGACTTCCCCGGCCCACTTGCTGTTCCCATAGCCGTTGGCGTACGAGTCATCGACCGCACGCGCCGGGCTGATGGTGCGGATGTCGCCATCCTCGACGAACTCCTCGGGCGGGATCGGCATGGCGACCGAAACCGTCGACATGTAGGTGACCGGTTTGATCCGCGAGGAGATCGCCAGCTTGATCACCTCGGCGGTACCAACGACATTGGGGCCGAACAGTTGCTCGTAGGGCAGCACATGATTGACCAACGCGCCGACGTGGACGATCAGGTCCACGCTCTGGGCCAACCGTTCCCAGGTTGTCTGGTCCAGGCCGAGGTTGGGTTCGCCGATGTCGCCGGTGATGACTTCCAGGTGCTCGGCGGCCAGCTCACGGAAGCGGTGCAGCAGGTCGGAATCTCCGCTGTCGAAGACCTTCTCGAACCGAGCGCGCGCCGCGTCGGCGTCGCTGCCGCGGATGATGGTGATCAGTTTGCCGCCCGCGTGCGAGAGCCGTTGCAGCCACTCCAGCGCCACGAATCGACCGAGGTAGCCATTGGCGCCGGTGAGCAGAACTGTTCGCGGTTCACCGGCGGCTCGCGGCAGTGTCTTGGCCACAGTCAGCGTCTCGGCGTCGATGAACCCGTCCAGCGTCAGATCGCTTGCATAGATAGTGGTTTCACCCTTGCCATGGATCTTGGCGAAGGTGGGTCGGGTCGACTCGGACCGGCGCTCGGTCTCGATGTAGTCGGCGATCTGGCTCAGGTCACTCGCCGGACTGACAATTACTCCCACCGACACCTCGACCCCGAGCAACTCCTGAAGCAAATTGGAAAACGTGAGCGCCGAAAGGGAATCCCCGCCCAGGTCGGTGAAATAGGCCTCTGCCTGCACTGCATCCACATCGTCGACCGGCGCTCCCAACACCACCCGTGCGGCCTTGATCACGGTGTCGAGTACCGGCTGCTCTGCGGCTGCCTGACGCAGCGCGCGAAGCTCGTTCATCTGGGCGGCTGCCAGCTCGGCGTAGAGCTGTTCCAGTCTGGCACCGTAGGCGTCCTTCAGTTTGGGCCGCAGATTTTTGCCGATCCCGGAAAGCAGACCGTTGGTAGCGCTGAACGGTTCGGTCTCGATCAGAAGGTCTGCTGGCACCTCGTAGGACTGCAGCTCGGCTGCATTCGCGGTCTGTTGCAGCGACTCTCGCAGGGCGGTCTTCAGCGCAGCGGAATCGTCGGCGAACCGATCCAGCGCCTCAGCCGTGGGGACAATTACCGCCAGCAGATAGGAGCGTTCGCTGTTGCCGTAGACGAAGATTTGTTGGACCAGCGGCGCCGTGGAGAACACGGCTTCCAAATTGGCGACGGCGACGAACTCGCCGTTTGCGAGCTTGAAGACGTTCTTGCGCCGATCGACATAGACGAGATGATCGGGCGCGATCTCGGCCATCACATCGCCGGTGCGGTAGTAGCCGTCTTCGTCGAACGCCTCGGCGGTGACCTTGGGGCGTTTGTAATAGCCCGGTGTGGCGTTCTCCGATTTCACCAGGAGCTCGCCGCGCGGGTAGGGCTTGTCGGTGGTGAAATAGCCCAGCTCGGGCACGTCGATGAGTTTGTAGTCGATCACCGCCGGGCGCACGATGATGCCGTCCCTCGTCACCGGGACGACCTCGGTCAGGCCGTACAGGTCGGTCACGTCTACGTCGAGGGACGAATCCAGAAACGCCGCTATCTCCGCGGCCAGCGGGGCGGTGCTGACAAGCGTGCGGAGCACCCGGCCACCGAGCAGTTGTTCGCGCAGTTCGTCGGCGGCTTCCGGCTCGGCGTCTGAAATGTCGGTGCCCTCCAAGACGTTTCGGTCCACCGCGGAGCGGTAGCGCTGAAACAGCATTTCGGCAACCCGGGGCACCAGCATCACCTCGGTGGGTCGCGCCAGCGCCCAGTCATCCAACAACGTCGACAGATCCGATTGGGCAACGAAATAGCTGGTGCCGCCGGCCAAGAAGGACGCGACCAACGGGAACCGACCGGCGATGTGGTTCAGCGGGAAGAAATTGACGTTGAACACCGGCGTCTTTGACTCGACGATCGATGTCGTCCACAGTCTTGTCAGCATCCGTTCGGTGAACATCGCGCCCTTCGGTGTCCCGGTGCTGCCCGACGTGTAGAGGATCATCGCCAGCCGCTCGTCGGTGCCGCCGGTGTAGAGCGGTTCGGGCGGCAGCTGCCGACCGCGCTCGATCAGCTCGTCCAGCGTGCTTACGACCACCGGCCTGCCCGCGTCGTGCAGGCGCTTGCGGGCGCGCTCGAGGTTATCCCTGTGGTCGTCGATCTGCGGTTGGTAGTCGAATACGACCAGATGGCGCAGCGACGCACTCTGTAAGGCGGATTCGACCGCGAGATCCAGATACGCCGCGCCCGCCGCGAGCACCTGGGGCTCGGTCTCGTCGATGATCGGTTTCAGTACCGATACCGGGGCGCTGTGTTGCAGCGGCACCGACACCAACCCGAGATACGCGCACACCAGGTCGATAGTCAGGTAGTCGGGTCCCGCGAAACCCACGGTGGCGACGAAGTCCCCGGGATTGACCGGAGACATCTCGTCGTGGTGCCACGCCGCGGCGACCCCGCGCACGCGCGTCCACAGGTCGCCATAGCTGATGGTCTCGAAGCCGGGCAGCAGCCGCGCGGTGGTACGGCCGGTGGCCTGGTCGAGCGCCGCCTCGCGCGCGCGTTGCCCGAGTGCGGGCCGATCCTCGTAGCCTTCGACGAGCGTCTGCAGGATTTGGGCCAGCCGAAGCCCCGGTCGGCGCGCCGCATCCATCACACCGGGGATCGGTCTCGCGGCCCGGAACTGTGGGTCGGAGGCGTAGAGGTGCGCGATACGACGCTCCTGTCGCTCCGCTCGTGTGCTGATTTCGCTGCGGACGCCGGTAGTCATCTGTGAGGCCCCCTTCGTCTAGTAATGCAACTAACAGTGGTAACAACCCCGGCCCGGCGTTTGATTCGGTGCCCGGGTGTGAACGCTGACACAGCATCGCCGCTACCGGGGCGGCATCATGTTCGGATCGGTGGCACCCTTGGTCGGCAGCATGCGTACCTTGTCGCTCGGAACCCGTCGGCCCGTCCTGGCATTGACGATGCGTAACTCGACGGGATCGCCGTTCGGGTCGCTCGGCTGCAGCGGGGGACGTTTGGCCGTAGCACCCCACTTGTCGCCCCAGGCCAGCATGGCCAACAAAATGGGCCGCAGGTCGCGTCCCTTCTCGGCAAGCTGATATTCGAATCGGTTCCCTGGGTCGCCGTACGGAACGCGGGTCACCACGCCGTGCTCGCACAGCCAGTTCAGCCGATCGGTAAGGGTGTTACGGGCGATGCCAAGACGCCGCTGAATGTCGTCGAAACGAGTGAGGCCGAAAAACATTTCGCGCACGATCAGCAACGACCACCAATCGCCCACCACCTCGAGGGTCTGGGCGATCGAGCAGTTGATCTGTTCGAATGAGGCGCGCCGCACAACGCCAAGTTAGCCCACGCGCGTTCAGGCAGTCTAGTAATACAACTCAGGTGGAGCCGGAACCTCACTCGTCCTCGTCGTCGTTGGGCGTCACCATACCGACTGTCTTGGCTAACCACTTGGGTGCCAGCACCGAGATCGCGGTGGCTCCCCCGGTGGCGCCCAGCACGCCCGTCCAAGCGACCGGCCCCAGCGGCGTGCACCCGAAAAACTGACTGATGACCGGGGTTTGAATGATGCCGACCAAGACGCCCGCGCTACCCAGGGCCGTCGCCACGACCAGCGGGCTATTGCGACGCGTCAGCAGCGTTTGTGCCAGCTGCGTCGTCACCAAAGCGGTCAATCCCATTGTCGACGTTCGGCGTTCGGAGCCCGGCGTCCAGCGCCCGATGGCCCAGGCTGTCGTTGCGCCGGCGGCCGTGATGACGCCGCGGTTGACGATTTGGCGCATCAGCGGCGCGTCGAGCGAGGGCTTGGGCCCGGTCAGTACCTCGCGCTGGTGGGCACGGCGCGCCTCTTCGGCCTCCTGCTCGGTTTGGTACTCGTCGTCGTCGGGTTCTTCGTATTGCGAGGTGACCGCGACCGAAAGTGCGGGGAACATGTCGGTGAGCAGGTTGACCAACAGCAGTTGACGGGTCCCCACCGGCGCTCGCCCGGACCCGAACGCCGTCCCGATGATGGTGAACAGGACTTCACCGACGTTGCCGCCGACCAGAATCGTGACCGCATCACGCACGCCGGCCCACATACTCCTGCCCTCGACCAGTGCGTCGAGCAGCACGCCCAGATCGTCGTCGGTCAAGACGATGTCGGCGGCCCCACGGGCGGCTGAAGACCCGCGACCGCTCACCCCGATGCCGACGTCGGCCATCCGGATGGCGGCGGCGTCGTTGGCGCCGTCGCCGACCATCGCCGTCACTCGCCCGGAGCGCTGCAGCGCCGCCACAATCTGCACCTTCTGTTCCGGACTGACACGGGCGAAAACCTGAACATCGGCGACGAGTTTGGCGCTCGCATCCTCGTCGAGGCCGATAAGCTCGGCTCCGGTCACCACCCGGACATCCGATGACAAACCCAACTGGCGGGCGATCGCCCGAGCGGTTACCGGGTGGTCGCCGGTTATGAGCACCACGTTGCGTTCGGCGTCCACCAGCGCTTCGATCAACGGACGCGAGGAGGGCCGCGCGGTGTCCGCTAATCCGACATAGCCGATCAACTCGAGGTCGTGCGCGGCGGCGTCGACGGCATCGGCGTCGGTGTCCTCGTCGGTGATCTCCCGGTCCCAGGAGCGCTGCGCCACCGCCAGCACGCGCAGGCCTTGCTCGGCGAGGCTGTGCACCAAAGACTCTGCATGCGCAAGGTCGGCGTCGGGGTCGGCGAACCGGCAGCGCGGCAGGACCTTCTCTGGAGCGCCCTTGAGCATCAGCGTCGGCGCCCCATTGCCCCTGCCCGCCGTACCAATCGCGGCGGCGTAGCCGCGACTGGACTCGAACGGTACCTCCGCGAGCACCGTCCATTCCGAATCAGCTTGGCCGTTAAGCGAACTCGCCGCGGTGAGGATGGCCTCGTCGGTGGCGTGCGCGTGGCCCTGCCCGTCGTGAGGCTGAGTGGTCGCCCGCGCGGCGTCCCGGAGCACCGTAACCGAGCGCGGATCGTCGGCATCCGGAAACGGATCCTCTGGCCTTGCCGAGCTCGGCACGGAACATACGACGCGCAAACGGTTCTCGGTGAGCGTGCCGGTCTTGTCGAAACATACGGTGTCGACGCGGCCCAGGGCTTCGATGGTGCGGGGCGCGCGGACCAGCGCTCCGCGCGCCGTCAAACGCTGGGCGGCGGAAAGCTGCGACAGGGTGGCCACCAAGGGCAGGCCTTCGGGGACGGCGGCCACCGCGATTGCGACGCCGTCAGCGACGGCTTGACGCAGTGACGCGCGGCGCAGCAACGCCAAACCGGTCACCGCTGCGCCACCGGCCAGCGTCATCGGAAGGACCTTGCTGGTCAGCTCGCGCAGCCGTGCCTGCACCCCGGCCGACGTTTCGACGTCGGCGACCGCGGAAATCGCGCGTTGCGCGGCGGTGCCGACTCCGGTGGCTACGACGATCGCGCGGGCATGTCCTGCGACGATGGTGCTGCCCTCGAACAGCATGCTGGCCCGGTCGGGATCGTTAACGGCGACCGGCTCCACCTGCTTGTCCACCGGCAACGATTCACCGGTGAGGAACGACTCGTCGACCTCGAGGTCGTCGGCCACCAACAGGCGGGCGTCCGCCGGCACCACCTCCGGCGCGGCCAGGTCGATGACATCGCCGACCCGCAGCGACTTCGCGGACACCGTGGCGGTACGCGTGGCGTGCTGGGCCGCCTCCAACCGGCGCCGCGTGGACGCAACCGCCGGGACGACGACGCGGCGCACCGTCTGATCCTGCTCGGCGAACAGCTCCGCGGCTGCCGCCTCGGCCCGCAACCGTTGCGCCCCACCGGTAATCGCGTTGACGGTCATCACGCCCGCGACCAGAAGCGCGTCGACATTGCTGCCGACAATCGCCGACGCCGCCGCCCCGACAGCCAGGATTGGCGTTAGCGGATCGGCGAGCTCATGCCGCGTCGCGGCCGCCAGCCGCGCCAGATTGCTTCCGGGTTTCCGCAGCGGCGCCAGCAACGGGGCATAGGACAAGTCGTCGAGAACGCGGCGCCAGGCCGGAGCACCGGGCTCCACGGCCAACGGTCGCGCGCCGCCGGCCAGTCGCGAGTAGACGATCTCGGGGTCCAGAGCGTGCCAGGCGGTCAGCGGTTGCGGGGTGGGATCAGCCAGCCGCAGCACCTTGCTGGCCGAGTAAGCGCCAGCCAGCAACGCAGTCGCTGCGGCTGCGTTGACCGGATTGAACCAGCGCCGCAAGGTAATTGGGTTAGAGGCTCTGTTGGGCTCACCGGTGACCAGCAGCAGCCCGGCCAGCGTGGTGCCGCCCTGGGCGAGGCGCACGGAGGATTCACTGGCTGACCGGGCCACGGGCAGTGCCGATAGAACCCGCACCGTCGCAGCCAGATCGGTGCCGGTGATGATGTCGGCGGTCCATGGTGTAGCCGCGTGCGGATCGTCGAGGGCGACCCCGACGTCGGCGATGGCCAGTGCGGCTAGCGTGTCGGTCGATGCGAAGTCCCGGTGCAAGGCGGTGATCAGCAATACCGGTCCGCGATCCGTCCGCAGCTCACGTACCAACTTCAGCAGCGGCGTACCAGGCGGATGTATCGCGCCAACGCTGGCGGAAAGGTCTTCGGTGCCGGCCACGTGGCGCAAGACCACCCGGGCTCCGGTCCGGTGCGCGGTCTGCAGCAGCGGGATCGCAAAGGGGTCGACCTCCCAGCCAACCTCGACACTGCCGACGCATTCGCCATCCACCACCAGGTCCGCGTGTTCGAGGCCTTGGGCGGGCGTCGCCGAAGGCCCTTGCACGGGAACCCATCTCAGGCGCGCGCCAGTGGCCGGCAACTCATCGGGGTCCGGCTCGGGGGCCTCCTCACCGTGCAGCAGGGCGTCGGCAACCTCATAGACCCGGTCGTCGTCCCAGCCGGGTGCCTCTCCGTGCACACGCAGGACGGCGCGGTGATCGCCGCGCAGCGCGGCGCCGTCGATGACGACCACCTTCACCCGATCCAGGCGGCGCAGGGCGCCCGGGTCGAGCACCAGTTGGCCGGCGTTGGCGAGCCCGCGACCCAGTACCGCCGCGAACGCCTGTCGGCCCATATGCGCGGCTCGTGGCACCCCGGCCAGGATCGCGCCGGCTGCGTCTTCGGTCCCACCGCCGGCGAGCAGCGCACTCGCCGCGGCTATCAACGAACCGTTCGCCGCCGAGTCGATATAGTTTTCGACGGGCCCCTTCATCGACCCTTTCGCGGTGTCGAGCGCGGCGTCGATGGATCCGCCGACCACGACGTGCGAAGCCTCACCCGCCGCGGCGGCTGCCCAGCTGTGCCGCGGCGCCTGCGATCTTGGCCCGGCTGACGAGATGACCGGGACGACCGGCGCTTGCGGTCTGCTGGGCGAGGCCAGCTGAGGCTCCCGGTCTCGCCACACGCGACGATGAGCCGCCGCCTCGGATAGTTGAAAGCCACGTTGCGCCAGATCCAGCAGCGGTGTGCCGATCGCTTGGGTCAGCCCATTCGCCGCCGCCGTCGTGGCGCTGAGCGCAATATCGGTGCCCACCCGCCCCAGTCGCGACTCCAGGAGTGACACCATCCGCGGTTGATGATTGATGAGAGCGGCCGCAGCCCGTGTGGTTTGCGGTGCAGCGGGCAGGCGGGTGACCCAGCCGGTAACCGCGGCACCCATCGCGACCAGATCCATTGCCGCGGCGGTTAGCGGCACCAGAATCGCCAACGGGTCACCCGGGTCGGCGAATGGCGCGGAAAAAGGTGCCGACCCCGACCCCGCCAGGGTTAGGTCGGCAGCCACGGCGCCAACCACGTCACGCACCTCGTCCAAGACGGCGTCGTTATCCACGCCCTCGTCGAGTTCGACCACCAGCCTGCCCAATGAGCCTTCGACATGGGCCTCGGCCACGCCCGGAATCCTGCGAACCGGCTCCTCTACTACCGCGGCATGCTCGTGCCAGCGCGGGAACGGCAGCAGCGGATCCAGGTCCAGGTGCACCCGCTGACCGCTTTGCCAGCGCACCGGCGGCTCGGGGTGGTCGGCGGAGCCATTCACGGAATTGCCCGTCCCGAGCACACGGCCGGTCGATTGCGCCACCGATTGCATGACGGGGCCGGCCAGCTCCACCATCGGGCTGGCCAGCATCTGGACCGTGCCCGCAGCACCAGTCGCCGCGTTGACGCCGGCTCGCACCACCTGTGCTGCGCCACCGGTCACACCACCGGCCAAGCTACCCACTAGTCCGGGCACGCCCGGAATCTTCATCCCGTCACCCTTCAATTACTTCCACTGCGCCTAATCCTTATGGCGTCGTAGCCACATGTCTACCGACATGCGCAGAGATAGGCCGTGCGATGTCCTCGGTTGACTGTGGTCACTCGCGGAGTTCGGTCACTCGCGAGGGATGCGACCGCTGCAACAGCTAGGAGGCTTACCGGGTTGACGGTAAACCAAACGCGGTAAAGAGCGCCGGATCCAGAAAGACGGTGAGGGCGGCGATCCCCACAGCGCCCCCGCTGACGGACGCTGTGAGGACGTGTATGGAATGGGCCCGCATGACGTGGTCGGCGCTGCGACGGTATTCGGCAACGGCGGGCTGCCCGTTCGCGGCCGTCGGGATCAGCACCATGTCGCCCGCCTTGGTGAAAGCACGCGCGACCAGGAAGCGCACCACGGTGTCTCGGCCGGTGAACCATATGGGTAGAGGAGGCATTTCGAGCTTGACGTCGGCTTGCAGTAACGCGGTGAGGGCGGCCATGTCCGCGTTTTCGAATGCCGCGCAGTAGCGGTCAAGCAGCTCACGTCTCTCGGCGTCGTCGGGTTCGACCGAGCTTTCTTCGGTGGGGGAGACCTCGGCGAGATGGGCGCGGGCCCGCTGCAGGGAGCTGTTGACCGCGGCGGGCGTGGTCTCGAGAAGCTCGGCAACCTCGGCGGCGCTGAATTGCACGACATCGCGCAGAATCAACACGGCTCGCTGGCGTACCGGAAGTTCCTGTAGGGCCGTCATAACGGCCAGCCGGACACTTTGTCTTGCGGTGACGGCGTCTTCTGGGGTCTCGAACATCAATGCGTCGGGGATCGGCTCAAGCCAGTCACGGGCGCGACCGTTCCCTTCGAGACTGGTGTCCGGGTCGATCGAGCCGTCGCCCAGGCCGGCCGGCAGCACTCGGCGGGCGCGGTTCTCCAGCGCGCGCAAGCATGCGGTCGTGGCGATCCGGTACAACCAGGTCCGCAACGCCGCGCGTTGCTCGAACGCCGCATACCCACGCCAGCCGCGCAGGTATGTTTCCTGAACCAGATCCTCGGCGTCATGCACCGAACCGAGCATCCGGTAACAGTGCGCAATCAACTCGGCGCGATACGGCGCCGCCTGCTCCATGAAATTCTCCTGAGCCGGCACGGTAAGGCTCCTTCCGACATTCATATAGATACGCCCGGCGGCTGGAATTCATCGGTTTGACCTGGGCGGCGATGAATCGCGGTGCCGCGACGTATCTGCATTAGAAATCGATCCGCATCACTGAAAGCGAGTATGACCATGAACAAGCCCCTGCAAGCAGACGGCGATGACCTCGTCGGCTCAATGGCGATCGTGACCGGGGCGAGCCGTGGGTTCGGCCGCGCCATCGCCACGGCGCTGTCGGCGGCCGGAGCTCACGTCATTGGCGTCGCGCGCGCCCAATCCCAGCTCGACGAGGTGCGCGACGAGCTGGGAGAAACCTTCACGACGGTGACCGCCGACGCCGCCGATCCCGCCACGGCCGCCCGGCTGCTCGACGAGTATCAGCCGCGCACACTGGTGTTGTGCGCCGGAGCCGCCCCGCAGATGAGCCCGCTGCCCGACCAGACGTGGGAGAGCTTCAGCCGGAACTGGAACATGGACGTCGCGCAGGCGTTTCACTGGACCCGTTACGCGCTGCGGCGCCCGCTGGCGCCCGGCAGCGTGGTGATCGCACTGTCCAGTGGCGCCGCGGTCAAAGGGTCGCCATTGAGCGGCGGCTATGCCGGGGCCAAGGCCACCGTCAGGTTCATCGCCAGTTACGCGGCTATGGAATCGCAACGGGCCGGGTTGGGGATCGACTTCGTCTCCGTTCTCCCGCAGCTGACCCCGGCCACCGACCTGGGTGCCAAGGCGGTCGCGGCCTACGCCGAGCGGCAAGGCCTCGACGTCGACACGTTCTTGCGGTCGTCGGGACCCGCGCTGAGCGCCGAGCAAGTCGGCAAGTCGGTACTGCAGATCGCCAGCCGCGACACCCAGGGTCACGGCGCATACCTGATCACCTCGTCGGGCCTGTCACCATTGGCCTGACGCCACTGAAAGAGAAAGGCGGAGATCGCAAATGGAAACACCCCCGATCGTGTCGGCCCACGAGTGGGCGGCCGCACATCAGCAACTGCTGGTCAAGGAGAAGGAACTGACCCGGGCCCGCGACGAGCTGGCGGCATCGCGCCGGCGGATGCCATGGCTGGAGGTGGACACGGAGTACGAGTTCGAGGGGCCCGAGGGCAAGGTGAGCCTGCTGGGGCTCTTCGGTGGCCGACGCCAGCTGATCATCTACCGCGCATTCTTCGAGCCCGGCGTCCACGGCTGGCCGGACCACGGCTGCCCAGGCTGCTCCATGATCGCCGACCACACCGGCCACCTGGCCCACCTGAACGCCCGCGACACCACGCTGGTGTTCGCATCGCGGGCGCCGCAGGCGGACATCGAGCGGCTGAAGGAGCGGATGGGCTGGCGGATGCCGTGGTACACGATCACCGACGGCAGTGGGCATTCGTGGGACGCCGACTTCGGCGTGGACGAGTGGCACGGCACCAACGCGTTCATCCATAACGGTCCCCGCGTGTTCCGGACCTACTTCATCAACAACCGCGGCGACGAGGTGCTGGGCAACACCTGGACCTTCCTCGATATGACAGCGCTCGGGCGCCAGGAGAACTGGGAGGACTCGCCAGAGGGCTACCCGCAGAGCGCGCCCTACGAGTGGTGGACCTGGCACGACGCTTACGCCGAGCACGTGCCGTCACGCTGGTTCGGTGAGCCGGACCCGAACGATCCCAACGACCAGCGCCCGCCGCAAAGCGCCTAATCAAGCGGAAAATGATCGGTAATCAATAACAAGATGTAGCGGTAGCCGTCGAACGGCTACGAATCGCAATATTCGTGTTGGGGAAACCCCGGAAAACGGTCTATAAATACCGATGGTTCGAGCGTCCGACCTGGTACCCAGCCGGGAACGACTTCTCGATGACCTGCAGCTGGTGGTCAACTCTGGACTCGAGCTCGAGCACTACGCAGCTATCGCCGAAGGCTTTCGATTCGAGAACAATGTAGCGCTGACCGCAGTCGGTGATCGGGTCGCCCGAGTGCAATTTCTCGACCGGTACCGATTCCGGGGTTCCTAAGGAGTCCATCCTGATACGTTAGGGCAATTCCACGGGTGAGGGAATAGGACTCCTATCCCGTGTCGGCCTGTCGCTGCTTGAAGAAGACACTGACGTGAGATATCAAACCGTCGTCATTCTGCTCGAACAGGAGGCATTCCGGCCACGCGGCCGGCGCGCCGTCGATTTCAAAGGATTCGGTCAGCTCGACGAACGAGACGCGGTTGTCGACGTGCGAGACTCGCTTGACATCTAGCCGGTGGCCCTTGAGTGTGGTGAGGATTTTGCGCAGGTAGGCGACGTAGTGGTCCTTGCCTTCGATGAGGTCGCAGAACGGGCCTTCCCGGCTCAGGCCTTCGTCGGCGATCGTGGTGGCCAGGCCGTCCCAATCGTGGGCGGTGAGGAACTCCAGGTAGCGCTCTACCACCCCGCGCGGCTGCGACTCCACGGAAATCACAGTAGGGCAACTCGATGGACGAGGGAACGGGCAAGATGGTGCGGTGGCCGGTCCCAGCACGCCCCAGTCGCCGACCGAGGCGCCCTCCTGTTACTGGCATCCCGATCGCGCGACGCAACTTCGCTGCACCCGCTGCGATCGACCCATCTGCCCGGACTGCATGCGCAGCGCCGCCGTCGGGCAGCACTGCATTGAGTGCGTCCGGGCGGGTGGCCGAAGCGTTGTGCAGCCGCGGACGCAGTTCGGCGGGCGAGAACGGTCGGCCATACCGGTGGTCACGTATGCGCTGATCGCGATCAACGTGTTCACCTTCATCCTGCAGATGGCGATCGGAAATTTGGAAAGGCAGCTCGCTCTGTGGCCGCCGGCCGTCGCGGATGGCCAGTTTTACCGATTGGTGACCGCGGCGTTCTTGCACTACGGGCCGACCCATCTACTGCTGAATATGTGGGCGCTATACGTGGTGGGTCCGCCCCTTGAGATGTGGCTCGGCCGGCTGCGGTTCGGCGCGCTGTATGCGTTGAGCGGGCTGGGTGGGTCGGTGCTGGTCTACCTGCTGGCGCCGCTCAACACGGCGACGGCGGGCGCATCGGGCGCGGTGTTCGGCCTTTTCGGTGCGACGTTCGTGGTGGCGAGGCGGCTCAACCTCGACTTCCGCTGGGTTGTCGCGATCATCGCGATCAACCTGGCCTTCACGTTTGTGGTTCCGGCGGTCAGCGCGCAACGGATCAGCTGGCAGGCGCACGTGGGCGGGCTGGTCACCGGTGGGCTGGTCGCCGCGGCCTTCGTTTACGCTCCGAGACAAGGTCGCAACCTGATCCAAGCCGCGGTGACTGTAGGTGTATTGGCCGTGTTCGCCGCGCTGGTCTGGTGGCGCACGGGCGTCCTCGTTACGGAGTTGGGCATATGAGTTGGTGGGTTGCGCACGCCGAGCGGACGCTCAGCGAAGACGTGCCCGCGCCGCCGGAACAGGTCCGCGATTTCTACGTGGACCTGGACAACATCAAACTCGTGCACCCGCTGATCGTTTCGGTCGAAACGGTGTCGCGCACTCAAATCCCGGGCGGTTACCGGCAGAGCTACCGCGTGGCGGACCGAATTCCGCTGGGGCCGTTCACCATGCGGATCACCTACCAGGCGCGGCTGGATGTCCCCACCGAGGGCCCCGAAGTTCGTCCGGTGCTGACCGAGGCGGATCAGTCACCCGGCGTGCGGTTGCGCGGAACCGTGAGCTTCGAGCCGATCGACGCAGGCACCCGCGTCACCGAGCGGATACGGATCGCGGCGCCGCGGCCACTGGCCGCAATGACGACGCGCGAGGCGGTCAAGGCGCACATCGCGATGCTGGCCGGAATCCGGCGGCACTTCGAACCCGCTTGATTTAGCGGGGCTTCCATTCCGAGGTGAGAGCCAGCTCCGACAGGTATTTCGTCGAGCTCCAGCCGCCGTCGACGACGATCGTCTGGCCGTTGATGAAGGCCCCGCCGGGGGAGCACAAGAACGCCACGGTGCTCGCGACGTCCTCCACCGTGCCCAAGCGCTGATGCGGTGTCATCTCGGTGTTTATCCGCCTGAACCGCGCGTCCTGCAGGCGATGTTCGGTCATCGGTGTCTGGATGACCCCGGGGGCCACCGCGTTGCAGCGGATTCCTTGCGATCCGTATTCGCAGGCGATATGAGTGGTCAGCGCCGTGAGGCCGCCCTTGGCGGCCGAGTAGGCACCGCCGCGCAGGCCGCCCACGACGGCGAACGTCGAGGTGACGTTGATGATCGCGGAGCCGGGCCCCATGTGCGGCAGCACCTCACGAATCAAACGGAACGGCGCACGCAGCATCAAACCGAGGAAATGGTCCAGCGATTCGTCGTCGGTCTCATGCACCGGCTTGGGACTGCCGACCCCGGCGATGTTGATCAGAAAGTCGACGTGCCCCCACCGGTCGACCGCGAGGTCCGTGATTCGTCTGGGTGCATCGTCGTCGGTGAGGTCGACGGCGAGCGCGGCGACCCGATTGGAATCGGAATTGATTTTCGCCAAGGCGTCCGCCAATTCGCTCAGCTTGACCTCGCTGCGTCCGGTTGCCAGCACCGCCATCCCCATCTCGGCGAGCTTTGTCGCGCAACCGGATCCGATCCCGCCGCTCGCCCCCGTTACGATCGCTACCTGCATTTGATGTTCTCCCCGTAGGCCGGTTGGAGGTAGAACTTCACGCCGACCGGCTGTGTCGCTTCGCGGCCTTGGCGTGACGGCAGGCGTTGCCGCGCGCCATGGAGCTTGCGCCCGGGTAGCTGCGTGTGCCGAGCGACCGGTGTCAGTTGGATGCCGTCTCCATCACGCATCTGCATGTCCCAACCGTAGAGGTAATCACCGATAACTCAGACCCATCGACGCGCCACCAGCGACTGGTGTTACCGGTCCCGCCGGGGCCTGAACTGCCGTCGGGGCGTCGATGCTGGTGTCCTCATCCACCGGATCCACCGGCCGGCTCCCTCACCCCACCCGACCGGGATGCGGCTAGCGCAGGGCTTATCGGCACTTGTGATTGCCGTCAAAACGGCTGCAGCGCAAGATGATAACGAATGCCGGCAACACGCCGTATCCAATACCCTACGTGACTCGGTGAATCGGCAGCGCCAAACGGCGCCTAACATTCCGAGCGCGCCGGCCCAACGGTGCCTGGCTGGTCGGTGAGGCGGTGGCCAGCCCGAAAGAACCGTCTTGCCGCGCACGGTCCAGACGGTACCGATGGGCAAGGAATCACGGGTCTGCTGTAGCTGGCGGGACGATCGCCAGGTTGCTCGCGCGGCAAGCGGTTGGCCCGCACCCGTAGTTCCGCGTCGTAAGTGCTTGCGACCACACGCATCACGAAATGGTCTAGTGCGTGTTGGTTCTTGCTAGACCGCCGCTGTGGACGTAGCTGAGCAAACGCCATCTTCAAGGACCGGGTCCTAAATATACTGGTCACAGCTTTCAGGTCTAGAGTGCAGGGATGACCTGGCAAAAAATCGTCATTGCGCATTTCGGCGGTCCCGAGGTCCTGGATCTGACCGAGGAGTCCACGATTCCCGAACCCGGTCCCGGCGAGGTCCGCATCAAGGTTCTTGCCGCCGGTACGGGCTTCACCGATATCTTCATCCGGCGCGGCCGGTACCCGGACTATAAGGGCCCTGTTCCGTTCACCCCTGGTTACGACATCGTGGGTCTCGTCGACAAGGCTGGACCGGATGTGGCATCACCACGCGAAGGTCAGGTGGTCGCCGATCTGTGCGTCGTCGGTGGCTATACCCAGTACGCGATTCGGCCCGCACAGTTCCTGGTGCCGGTGCCCGACGGCGTCGATCCGGCCGAGGCGGTGTGCATCCCGCTGGCCTATCTCACCGCGTTCCAGATGCTCACCCGCTACCGCCGACTCGCGCCGGGCGCAACGATCCTCGCGATCGGCGCCTCCGGCACCGTCGGCACGGCGCTACTCGATTTGGCGCGGCACTTCGGCGTGAAAGCCATCGGGACGTGTTCGGCGGCCAACATGGCCGTCGTTGAGGAATTCGGCGCAACGGCGATTGACTATCGCGACGGGGATTTCGTCGATGCCGTGCGAAAGCTCACCGCTGAGCTGCTGCCACCAGATCACCTGCGCCGCACCGGGGTCGATGCCGTCTTTGATGCGATCGGCGGCGCGCATTTCGCCCGTTCATTCGCCTGCTTGGCGCCTGGCGGCCTGCTCGTCGGCTACGGGTCACAGACGATGGCCGATGGACGCGAAGGCCTGCTTTCAGCCGGACTAGGCCTGGCCCGACTCAAACTCTGGGACACCTTCAATGTGCTGTTCAGCCGCCGCCGCGCGAAGTGGTACAGCATCACCGCCCGCAGAAAGACACACCCAGAGGACTTCAAAGCCGACATGGCTACCCTGTTCGATCTGCTGCGCGACGGCGCCATCCATCCGGTGGTGATCGACCGGTTGCCCCTGGCCGCCGCGCGAGAGGTGCATACCCGCATTGACTCCGGCGGACTTGGCGGAAAAATCGTTCTGGTTCCGTGGCAGGCCCCGGTGCACGATCCTCAGCCGACAACGGCGCTTGCCGCCGACTCGAAAACCTGAAACGCAGTCGCCGCACCTCGTCGTATACGTCATTTCAGCGAGTCCGAAAGTTCTCGCCTGCCTTCATGAGCGCCGCCTTGATCTGGTGCTTCAGTATCTTGCCCGCATCGTTCTTCGGTAGGCCATCCCAAATGACCACCTGCTCGGGAACTTTGAACCGCGCAACGCCTGAGGCCTCCAGGAAGCGGCGCAAGTCGGCCACATCCGGGCCGGGCGTGGCCGTTGGCACGACGACGGCGCATGCCCGCTCTCCGGTGCGGTCATCGGGCAGGCCGACGATGGCGATCTCGGCGATGCCGGGATGGCCGGTCAGGATGTCCTCGACTTCCTTGGGCGAGATGTTCTCGCCGTTGCGGATGATGATGTCCTTTGCCCGTCCGGTGACAACGAGGTACTCGTCGTCGACCCAGCGTGCGAGGTCCCCGGTCCGGAAATACCCGTCGGCGTCGAAGGATTCGGCCTCGTCTTCGGAATGCTGGTAGCCAACCAGCATCTGCGGCCCGCGGGCGTGGATTTCCCCGGCGACCAGCTTGACGTCGGCCAGGCCGACCCGGCCGTCGGTGTCTGCGGCGTGATCGCGCTGCTGCGGCGACCCGACGGTCGTGACCGGCACTTCCGTCGAGCCGTAGACGCGGGTGACCACGGCTGGCTCAAAATACGCTGCCGCCCTTCGTATCAACGACGGCGACACGGAAGCGCCCCCGCAGATGAACACCTTCAGATCGGGCAGACGCGAACCGGCGCGCTCCGCCGCGGCCAGCATCTGTTCGAGGAACGGCGTTGCGCCGGCCATATGAGTGCAATGTTCGGCCTGCATGAGCCGGACTGCGTCGTCGCCGTTCCAGTGATCCATCAGCACCGCGGTGGTGCCCAGCAGCAGCGGGCATTCGAACGCATAGATGGAACCGCCGATGTGCGCGATCGGCGACGCAACCAGGAACCCGTCGCCCGGCTCGACAAGCCAGTTGTCTCGGATCTGGCAGATCAGTGCATGAACCGAGTTATGGCTGTGCAGAATACCTTTCGGGCGCCCGGTAGTCCCAGAGGTGTACAGGATCATGCGCACGGCATCGGGGTTCAGCGTCGGCAGCTGTATGCTAACCGCCTGCGGGGTGCGCAGCGACGCGAACGGGATGTGGTCCGCGCTCGCATCCCCGCGAACCACCACGACGTCCGGCGGCGATTCGATCTGGGCGGTCACCCGCCGCAGCATCGCGGCATAGTCGTGGCGGCCGAAACTCGCTGGGACAAAGACCATCCGGCTGTCGGCGTCTTCGAGGATGAAACGCAGTTCGCGGTCCCGCATGGACGGCAGGATCGGGTTCGCCACCATTCCCGCCAGGGTCGTGGCCCAATAAATCACCGCGGCTTCGTGCCAGTTGGGCAGCATGAACGACACCACGCTGCCCGGGGGAATGCGGGCATGCAGCGCGTGCGCGAGCGTCGTCGCCTGCTGGTAGAGGGTGTGGCAGTCCAGGCGTC
>Ga0210396_10000840_pt1 | contig 35615 bp, 22 predicted proteins | sample IncBWH17OmetaG_FD_155466 | JGI IMG/M metagenome (GOLD analysis project Ga0210396, IMG submission 155466) | Forest soil microbial communities from Barre Woods Harvard Forest LTER site, Petersham, Massachusetts, United States - Inc-BW-H-17-O ...
TCTGCAGTGTCGCCGAGTTCGTCCAGTTCACCGAGAAATACGGACCGTCGTCGTAGCTAAAACTCCCCAGTTGGAAGCCGTCGCTTTGCATCCATTGCAGAACCTGACTGATAACGGCTCCGTTAAGGACACCGTGTCTCGTCGCCCAGGAGATCACCTCGCTGTCCGGAATAAATATCTCCGGACTGTTGCACGCCTTGGCAAACGCCTCTTCGGCAGTGACGCAATCACCGTTGACGTCATTGCCCCACATGGAAATCTGCGCAGGGAGCGTGATGAAATTCGGGGGTGCTCCGACGATTGCGACATGTGGGGTCGCGGAGGCCAACGCGCTTCTTGGCGATGGGATTGCGCCGCGCTTCGGGTCTTGAACTGGCATTGCGAGTCTCCTGACGTTTGACGAATAACTGGGTTTCCGGTTGTTAGTGCTTTGGGCGGATTCGCTCCCGCTAAAACGGGGGAGGATTAGGTAGGTCGCTTGAACTTCCCAACCATTTTCGCGTCCCTCTCCGAAAGGGAGAGATGAAAATCCGCCAAACCGAATCGATCAAACGGAAGCTGTACAAGCTGTCTATTATTCAGGAATCTTGGACCTCATTTTGATTGCCCTCCTTTGGATCAGTGTTTTGTGGTGACACAGGTTCCTTTGCCGATTGATCAACTGCCAGGTCGGTCTCGGGAATATACAGCTTCGCCCTTTCGATTTCGGCTTTCGGCGTTGGAAACGCGCCTCGCTTCGGAGATGGCAGCTCGCTTGGCTTCATCTGGCTGTTCGCTTTCTTTTCGGAGTCTGATGTTTCGCTATGTATTGGATTCGCTCCTTTTCATGATGACGAAGTCACGGCGAGGAACACCCCAAGAATGGTGGACAGTTGCCCGGAGCAGGCACAAAGAGATTGCTCATCATTAACCGCCCCTGGGACATCCGCTAAGTCCCTGTGAGCTAGCATACATGGCCCATTTTGAGTTAATCGGCCAATTCGCCGGTAGTGACCCGAACAGCATAGCGCGTCAACGAGAGCGCTTCAATAACCTAAACAGGCTACCTAGGCGGCTCGCGGCGTGACGAAAACCATATCGCGGTTTTACTCGCGGAGAAACCGAAGACTGGATTTGAACCCCGTTAAGTTATGGCGCCCAACGGGTTCCGACGACTCGATGTATTGCCGCGTGCACATCAGCGAACGTGTCGTGCGGGATTGACCGAGCTGCAATTTCGTGCAACGCATTGGTGTCAAAGGAAAGCAGCCAGCTGCAATTCAATGCGACAGGCTGCTCCGCTCCGATGTCGGGACGACAGGATTTGAACCTGCGACCCCCGTCACATGGGTCAGTATTTCAGCAGGTTCTCGACCGTCCCGGCCGTCGAACATAGCAAGAAACGTGGAGAGTCTAATCCAGGCGAGAGAGACAGCCCGTGCTAGAACAGCGTGCGGTATCTCGGCCTCTCCGATCGCAGTACCGATGCCGCTATAGATCACGCCAATCACGTGGCCCGATCTTGCGCCGGAAAACTGCGGACCCGCTCATCCCACCGATTAAGCGAATGCCTAGGAGCAGGTGGGCAATTAGACTCGTCTGTTCCCACGGCTGAAAGCCGGATATGTGCCCCTGCTGGAGGATCGGCCCGAAGCGAGTCAAAACCTCTGGCCTTCTGATTTCGCATCAACGTGAAGCTCACTGCCGCAGGCATAGCCCATTGCGCCGATGTCTTCCCCGAGCCGAAGGTCTGCGACATTCTCTAAGATCGACAATCGCTTGACAGACTTCACAAAATCGGGCGAATCATGCCCGTCGCTTCGCTCAAAGTCAGTGATCGCTAGATCAACGTCGGTATTGGCGAATGTGGCAGTTTCGCAGGGGGGCAATAGACCACTTGCAAGCCCCGAGGTCATTCAGGTAAGCGAAGTGTACCTGCGCGTGCCCTGCGGCGAGTTTCAATTCTCTCATGCGATTGATGATCGCACAACGTGGACGTGCCGCTTCTAACTCGGTTGTGTGGGCAGCACCAATCCGAGTCGAGCCCTCACACCCAAATATCCGAAGTGCAATCCCCACCCGGGAAGCGGATCTCGTGCGCTCGCACAGCGCCTGTTGGTTCTTTGCCGAAGTCGACGAGGAAGTTTTCGTTGACCGTCAGGCTGCCGTCGGGGTTGCAATCGAATTGCATCAGGTAGGAGCCCTTGGTGGCGAAGTCGGGGTAGAACTGGTTGTCCCAGGTGCTGTAGAGCGAGTTGGTCATGTAGAGCCGCTTGCCGTCGAGGCTCAGGTTGAGCATCTGCGGGCCGCCGTTGAGGTCGCGGCCTTTCACCGAGCGTTTCTTGCCGAGGACGCCGCCGAGCCAGACTTGGGCCGTCAGCTTGGGATGGGCCGGGTCGCTGACGTCGTAGCGGCGGATGTCGCCGTGCAGCCAGTTGGAGAAGTAGAGCCAGCGGTCGTCGAGTGACAAGACGAGGTCGGTGATCAAGCCGGGGACAGGGAACGGCCAACCCTTCTGTTCGACCGGATCGACCTGGATCACTTTGTCGGCCTTCCAGGTGTTGCCATCCTGGTGCCAGTGCCAGATCGCGCTGCTGAGTGCGGCTCCGACGAAGCCGTGCTTGCTCGACGGTTCGTGATGGAAGCGGACTTCGAGCGGAATCAGGCCGGCCTCGCCGAGGTCGATCGTTTGCAGGATCTGCCGCTTCTCCCAGTCCCAGAAATTGAGATGGCGGCCGTATTTGCCCGCCGCCACTTCGGGTGGTTTGAAGCCGTCTTTGATCGTGTTGGGAGCCCCCCATTCGCTGCTGACCATCACGTTGTGGCGCGGCTGATACCAGAAGTCGTAATTAAAGGTGATGCCGCTCTTGGCAGGGTCCCAGCGGCCGGCGACGTTGAACTTGTCATCGAGCAGCAGGAACCCGCCGGGCAGGTCACCTTTCGCGTCGCCGAGCATGGAGATCATGATCTCGCCCGTCGGCAGGCAATGCACCGTGTGCGGACCGGTGAGATTCGTCTTCGAGATGATTTCTTCCGGGCCGATCACTTTGTGCATCTTCGGCCGCCGCGGGTCGGCGACGTCGATGATGTGGATGCGAGTCGACTTCAGGCCAGGCACGACCAGGAACCGCCGCATATGCTTCGCGTCGCCGTGGCAACTGCTGCACGCGTTCCAGCCGAAATGATGCAGCTCGTCCCCCAGCTCGGGCATTGCCACGCGTTCGATCACTTGCGAGTAAGTTGACGAAGCGGGATCGACGTCGACGATCGCCAGAAAGTCGGGCTTCTTGACCGACGTTGCGGCATACGTCGCCGTGACGAAGGCGATTTTTTCCCGCTCGCTCTGCATGGCCTCGCGCGGCGATGCGTAGGTGGAGTGACCGGAGCCCCCTTCCCCGTGATGGTGGGCGGCCAGACCGCGACTCCCCAAAGCAGACGAGGCGGCCGCCGCGGCCGCCGTAGCGAGAAATTCACGTCGACGCATGGTCATTCCCCCTGATTGATGATGCAAAGTCTCGCGAGGCTCGTTCGTTGGCCAATACGCGGCATTGTACGACGCCCTGCTCACGCGGCAACCTGGCAGCCACGGCTTGTCAGATGCCGAGCTTGCGGGGTCCGTCCTTGGGAGAAATACCCGTAGTTGCGCGCCCCCCCTCGGGTTAGACTCAAAGCGGGCCACCTTCGTGCTTCTGGACCACTGATGATCCGTGGACTCTCAAGCGGCTGACAACACGGGGATCGATTCGGCGTCGAGTGACGCTGCCTCGTCGCCGCTGGTCCCGCCGTTCGCCCGTCTGGTGATTCGCGTCGCGGACGGCCCGTCGGTCACGAAAGACATCCTCCGCCCCACCACGCTGGTCGGAGCGGTCGGGCCGTGCAATATCGAGTTGGTCGGCCCGGGAGTCGGCCCCGTGCACTGCGTGTTTGCCGTCGAAGGCGGCGGCCTGCGCGTGCACGATCTCCGCGCGGCCAGCGGCACCTGGGTCAACGGCGAACGAATCGAAGTCGCACCCCTCACGTCGGGCGACGTCGTTCGCGTCGGTGAGTTCGAGTGCCGTGTCGAAACCAATCTCCCGCGAATCGCCGACACGACCGATGCTGGCAGCCACGCGCGCCTGGTGATCGCCGGTGGCGATGGCCGCAGCATCGTCAAAGATATTTTCCGGGCGACGACGCTTGGCGGCAGCCGGGCGGGCTGCAACATCCAGTTCGGCGGTCCCGACGTCTCCCCCGCTCATTTCGTGCTCACGGTCTTTGCCGGCCGTCTGCGGATTCGCGACCTGCGGACTCGTTTTCCGACGCGCGTCAACGGTCGAGCCGTGACCGTCTGGACGCTGGCCGACGGCGACGAGATCGCGGTGGGGCCGTTCCGCGCCCGTCTCGAGACGAGCCTGCCGGGCGTCGCGGACGATCTGGAAAATCAGCTCGACGCACGCTTCGGCCCCTCGCCCGCCGCGCTCAGCCAAGAAAGCCTTCGTCAAGAAAACGCCCGGCTCGAACAGGAACGCAGCGAGCTGGCGGCCGCCCGCGAGGCCGTGGCCGCGGAACGGACGGATTTGGCCCGGCTCCGCGCGGAGTTCGCCGACGAACAAACGCGTCGCCGGGCAGAACTCAGTGACGAACAGACGCGTACCCGTCAGGAGTCGGCGGCCGCATTCAGTGCCGCGACCGGCGAGCTTGAGCAAGCCCGCTCCGAATTGGCCGCTCAGCGTGCGACGTTGGACACCAATCGCGCAACTTTCGAAGCCGAGCGTGCGACATTCGAAGCCAACCGAGCGAAAGTCGAGGCCGAGCGCGAGGAACATCGGTCGGCCGCGGCCGCGCTCGCCGCGCGCGAACTGGCGTCGCAGGCGCGGGAAAAAGAGTTCGAGGCGAACCGAGCGAGCCTGCAGAGTGAGCGGAGCGCGCTCGCGGCGGACCGATCGGCGCTCGAGACTTTAGAGGCCGAACTCGACGCTCGTGCTCGACAGGTCGCGACGGCGACGCAAGATCTCCAAAAGCGGTCGGCGCGGCTCGAGGAGCGGGACGCCGACTTCCGCGCTGCGGAGAATCGGCTGGCCGCGGCGAACGAGGCTGCGGCACGGCGGGAGACCGATTGCCGGCAGCGCGAAGAAGAATGCCGCCGCCGTGAGGAGGAGTGTCGGCTGCGCGAGGCGGATCTCCATTCGGGCTCGGCCGGGCTCAAGTCCGAGGCCGAGCGTATTCGTCAGCACAACGAGACGGCCGCGCGGGAGCGGGCTGCTCTCGATCATGACCGCGACGCGCTGGCGGCGACGCGAACTCGGCTCGACGCTGACCGGGGCGAGTTGGCTGAACAGCGGCGACAAATCGAGACCGATCGAGCATCGCTGGCCGAGGCACGTCAAAAGCACGAGGCGGATCGGCAGGCCGTGCAAACCGATCGCTCCGCGCTCGAAAAGCGGCAGCGGACGCACGAGACCAAGGCACGGGAACAGGAGCGGCTCGCCCAGGAGTTGACGCAGCGGCAAACTGAGCTGGCCGGGCATGTCGCCGGGCTTGAGACGCGTCGCGACGAGCACTCGCGCCGCGAAGCCGATCTCGCGACGCGACAACAGGCGGTGGAGACCGAACAGGCAGCCGTTGCGGAAGTGCTTCAGGTGCTCCATCGGCATACCGCCGAACTCGAGAGCACTCGGGCCGCCCTGATACAGGAGTCTGAGCGCCAGCTTGCACAAGCGGCCGGGCTGCAGGCGCGATCGCAGACACTGACTAAAGACAACGATCGGCTGGCCGAGCGCGAGCGAGTTCTGACCAAGGCGCAGCTCGGGGCTGAGAAAGACCAAAAAAAGCTCGCCGCGGATCGCCAGAGCCTGGAGCAATCCGCGGCCGAACTGGCAGCGGCGCGGCAAAGTCACGAAGCCGAACGAACGGCCCTCGCCGCCGATCGCCAGAAGCTCGAACAGGCGGCCGCAGCGCTCGCCAACGACCGGAAGGCGCACGAGTCGGAGCGGCGTCAGCTCGCCGACGAGCAAAAGAAGCTCGAGCTGGCCGTCGCTTCTGTGGCAGCGAGTGAAAAAGCTGTCGAGTCGAATCAGCAGAAACTCGCCGGCGAACGGAAACGCGTGCAGGCGGAGTCGGCGGCCCTCGAATCACGCGGGCGCGACCTCGAGCGACAAGCGGCGCAGCTTGCCGCCCGGGCGACCGATCTCGCGCAGCTCGAGACGGACCTCACCGAACAGGCCCATCGGGTGACCGCGAACGAGGCGACATTGACCCAGTCGACACGCGAGCTGTCGAATCGCGCCGAACAGCTGTCCGCACAAGAGGCCGATCTGGCCGGCCGGCGGCGAGAGCACGACGCCCGACGCGACGAGCTCAACGAGCGGCTGCGGGAAGTCGAGCAGACGGAAACCAATCTCGGCCGCAGCCTGGCCGCGCTGGGGCAGGAGCACCGCCAGCTCGAAGCGCGCCTGGCGGAATTCGAGCAGCAGCAGGCGCGATTCCAAGACGAGCAAACGACGCTTCGCACCGCCGAGGCCGCGACGGCCCGGCTCCGAGAAACTCTCGAACGCGATCGCTCGTTGCTCGACGAGCGACTGGTGCAGCACGCGTCGAAACAGGAATCGCTGGCAGCCAGCGAACGAGCCGTCGAACAGGAGCGCAAGCGGCTGGACTTCGTGCGGGGCGAACTCAATCAGCAACACCTGCGGCTCGGCGAAGATCGGGCGGCGGCCGAAGCCGCGCGACAGGACTTGGCCAAAGCCCAGCAAGAGTTCGACGAGCGCGAGCGGCGCGTCACTGAGTCGGAAGTCGATCTTTCGACGCGGCAGATCACGCTGGCGGCCGAGGCCGAGCGGCTCGACGCCGAGCGCGAGCGGCTCGAAGAATGGGCAAGGCGGCTCCGCGCCGAGCAAGCGTTTGCCCGCGCCGCGAAGAAGCAGTTCCAGACCACGGTCGACGAGTTCCGCTCCGAGAATCGCCGCTTCCAGATGGCGATCGGCGCGATCCGCAGCGACCGCGAGCGTCAACGCCGCCGCCGCATCGGGTCGAAGCAAGTCGCCGAAGATCGCGAGCTGGCGCAGGTCCTCGTGAACGAGGGACTGCTCGACCAGGCCCAGGCCGAATGGTTCGCCTCCGATCAATACGGCGACTCACGGCTGGCCGGCTTCGAGACGGTCGAGTTCATCGCGAAGGGCGACGAGAGCTGGATCTGCGAGGCCATTGATCCTCAAACGAAGCAGCGGGTCGTGGTCAAAATCCTGGCGCGACCCCTCTTGGCCGATGCCGAAGCGCGGCGGCGACTGGCGGCGGAACTGCGTCTCGGGCAAGCCGTCGATCACTCCGCCGTCGTGCGCGTGCTCGCGGGCGGCCCGGACGAAGAATGCCCATTCCTGGCGATGGAGCTGGTGGCCGGGATCTCATTGGTCGAACTCATCGGCTTGCACGGCGCCCTGCCGTGGCGGGAGGCGTGCAACTATGCCTTCCACGCAGCCGTCGGATTGGGGAAGTTGCACGACGCGGGAATTGTGCATCGGGCCATCGAGCCAGCGAATTTGCTCGTCGACCGCGAGGGAGGGCTGAAAGTCGCCGACCTCGGTTCGGCCGACGCCCCATTCCTTCACGACGAGGGCGCGCCGCCCCTACCCTTCACGGCGACAGCTTATTCGTCGCCGGAGCTCTTCGGAGAAGTTCCGACGGGCGACGTGCTGACCGACATCTTCAGCCTCGGCTGCACCATCTATCACGCGCTCTGCGGCACGCCGCCGTTCGACCAGGCGCCGCGGCCGCAGAACGGTCCGGCCGCGTTCGTCACGCCTCAGCCGCTGCGATCGTTCGTGTCGGACCTGCCGTCGGAAGTTGTGCGGATCGTCAAGAAAATGATGACGCCCGACCGCAACAAGCGATTCAAGTCGATGGACGACGTGGCCCGCGCGCTGGGTCCCTGGGCGCGGCGACAGCAAGCCTATTTCGACCGGCCGGCCATCGTGGCTCAACGCTCCCTCGACGCCCGCGCCCGCCTCCGCGCCATGGCCCGCCAGCTCGCCCAGCGAGCGCAATCGCCCGAATCAGTGGCTGAGTCGGACGTCTCGCCGATCGGCTAAGTCGCGGCGCGCGGTCTGTTCGCGAAAGTGCGTGCTTCGAGACAACGCCGGCGAGCCCCCAGCGTGAGCTGGGGGGTGCTTACTCTTCATATTTTTCGTTGCGACATTCTCTCCGAGCAGACAAGAAACGCAAAGCACCATCGGGCTGACGCCCGACGCTCGCCTGGGTTACTGCGCCACCGTGCGCCGAGCGTGAAAGACGCGCTGACACCTGGGGCCCGGCTGGTCATCTCGTCAAACGGCTCCCTGCTCCGGTGTTTGCGGCTGCCAATAGAACTTGTACGCGTCGCCCAGTTGCATCCGCGTGTAGCAGACGATTTCCTGCGTGTGGCCGTTGAAGTGCGGAACCGAGTGGAAGATCGCGCCCCAGCCGGTGATTGAAAAGCCTTGAATCGTCCGCTCGCGCGCCAGTTCAGCGGGGCTGCTGCGCGCGAGCGTCTGTTGGGCCGCGACGACGACCGGCGTCAGCTTTTCGATCAGAACCGACTTCGGCATCGGTCCCCGCTCGGCGAACTCGGCCGGCCGATGACGCGTGTCGGGCACTCCGCCAACCCCCGAGACAATCCATTGCTGGAGGTTGCCGCACAGGTGCAGGATCAGATTGCCGATCGAATTGAGCGACGGAGCGGGTCGCCACCAGATCTGCTCGTCGGAGAGCTGGTTGGCGCAATGGCTGATCTTGGCCGCACACTCGTCGAGTAGCTTATTGGCCTCGGCAAGGACGGAACGTGCGACATCTTCGGCAGTGAGCGACTCGGCAGCCGGCGGCATGACTGGGCTCCGCGAAAGGAAAGGTTCGGAACGATCGCCACGCGGTGGCGACACGCATCGGCCCGGTGGGGTTCAGGGAGTCGGGCCGCCATGATTGCTGATTCGGGAATCGGAATCGATCGTGAAGTTTCGAATGACGGAAAGTAACTGGGCCATCCACCGGGCTTCGCCCTCGGAGAGCCCCTTGACGGCGCAGAGCCGCTTCCCCTCGTTCTCCTGGAAGATAAGTCGAAACAGCGATGTCGGCCCGAGCAAGGGGCGTTCGCCTGAGGCGGCTGCGTCGAGCGCGGCCGGCGACTCGTCGGTCGTCTCCGACTCGACCCGCATTCGCAACGGCCCGGTGACGAGATACCTCCGCTGCCAGCGGCACACGCCCCATCCCCTCGACGACACAACCTCGCCGACGGTGAAGCGCCAGCTCGACCGTCGCCAAGGTTCCAGCAGGCTCGCAACCGCGCCGAACGCGCCCACACTCGCGAACACGAGCGCGAGCAGCGTGGCGACGGCGGCCAGGAGCACCCCGCCAATCGAAAATCCTTCCTGACGAAGGCCGCCCCAAGCCGCCCAGCAACCCAGCGAAGGCAATGTCACGAAAAAAAAGCAGATGACCAACGCCTGAGGTTCCGAGAGCAACCAGCTGCGGCTAAAATGGCCCCGGTTCTCAAGCGTCATGCCCTCGTCGTCACGGGTCATCGTCCAGCGGCAATCGGTCGGTCGGCGCTCGGGCGACTCGGCAGCGGTGGCGGCGGCCTGGATCCGCGCGAGATGCCTGTTCAATTCCTGCACGAGAAGCGCGTAGTCAGCTCTCGAGGCGTACCCCTCTGCAAATCTGACCGGCATCTCGAGCGACCGGATCTCGACCCAATAGGGTTTGGGCCGGACGAAATAGGCCCTGAGATAAAACCCCTTCAATTCGCAAAGCGGAATCTGTTGTTGAACGTGCCTGAGGATGGTCTTCAGCTCGAAACACAACCCGTCGGCATTGAGGATCAACCGCTCGCTCCGCCAGAACTCAGGCGTGACGAGAGCGACCACAACCCATCCGCTCCAGGCCGTCGCCACGAGCCATCCGCCCAAAAGCGACGGCTGCACCGCGAAGTGAAACGTGAAGGCCGCGCTTCCCGCGGCCCAGCCGATCAACCACACTGTCAGGAAGGCAATCGCGAACCACGACCGCATCCGGTACGCGCATTCAAGATGTAAGTCATCGATCGCCAGCGAGTAGGGCGTGCGTCGGAGGCCCTCGGAGGAAGTGTCCAAATTTCCGCCTTGCATCGATTGGCAATGACGCCGAGAGCTTCGGCCTTAACGCGCCGCCCGGAAACAGTCCACGACGTGATCGTTCACCAAGCCGACGGCTTGCATGTAAGCATACATGATCGACGAACCGACAAAGCTCATGCCCCGCTTCTTGAGATCCTTGGCGAGTGCGTCGGATTCGGACGTGGTGGCGGGGACGTCTTTCATCGATTTCGGGCGGTTGATCTTGGGCTTGCCGCCGACGAACCGCCACAGGTAGGCGTCGAACGAGCCGAATTCCTTTTGGATCGCCAGAAAGACCTGGGCGTTCTTCCGCGTCGAGAAGACTTTGAGGCGATTGCGGATGATGGCCTCGTTTTTTAGCTGGGCGTCGAGCTGCGCGTCGGTCATTCGCGCGACTTTTGTCGGGTCGAAATTCTTGAACGCCTTCCGATAGCCGTCGCGCCGCTGCAGGATCGTGTACCAGCTCAGCCCGGCCTGCGCGCCTTCGAGGATCAGCATCTCGAAGAGCCGTTGATCGTCATGGACGGGCCGGCCCCACTCCTTGTCGTGATAGTCCGCATAGTCGGGCTTGTTGGCCGGCACCCACGGGCAGCGAGTCTTGTCTGGCATAGTTGGTCCATCTGCCGAAGCTGCATTTTTGAAGCGCACGCATTCTAATCTCCGGGTGGCACTGGCGGCTTGTCCGCCAGTGGGCCTTTTAGAGCGACAAGAAGACACTGGCGGACGAGCCGCCAGTGCCACCCATCGGCAGAAAATGAGCTCGACACCGGGCCGCGGTTGCTGAAGAACCGCGGCCCGGTTGAGCCTGAACATACAAGACGGCGCACCGCCCCTGCCGTGAGGCGCCTCACAGCAGGTTTACGATGCGATCCGTCAGGCCCTTCTCGCCGACAACGACATTCAGCTTGCCGCTGCCGGCGATCTTTTCCAGAACTTCCAGCTCACGCAGACGCATGAGCGTCGGGTTGTCCGCCAGCAGCTTGGCCGTGTTGGCCTGGCTGCGGATTGCGGCCGTCTCTTCGCGACGGGCGATGAGGTTGGCCTCGGCGGCCTTCTTGGCCTCCGTCACCTTGTTCATCAGGTCCTTCATGTCGCCCGGCAGGATCACATCCCGGATGCCCACCGACGCGATCTCCAGACCCAACTCGCCCGCCCGACGGCGCACGCTCTCCTCGACGTCCCGCGCCACGGCATCCTTGTCCGTGAGGAAGTTGTCGAGCTCGCGCGCACCGATCACGCTCCGCAGCACAAGCTGCGTCTCGCGATAGAGCGCCTGACGCACGTCGTCCGTCTGGCTGACGGCCTGCCGCGCGTCGACGACCTTGTAGGTCACCACGGCGTTCAGCCGCAGCGTGACCTTGTCGGCCGTCATGATCTCCTGACCGCCGACGTCGACCATCGTCTCGCGAAGGTCAACCTCGACCACGAGGGCCTCGGCCGGCCCCTTCCAGAAGGCGTACTCGCCCGGCGCCAGCGTCTCGACATAGCGGCCGTCGACGAAGAGCACGCCCGCGCAGTCGCGCTTCACCGTGCACACATCCAGGTACCGCTGTGCCCCCGCCGAGCGGACAATCGCCTTGAACTGGTCGTGCTCGAAGCGGACGTGCCGCGCGTCGAGCACCTCGACGTCGACCCGCTTCTGGCCCTTCCAGTACGCGTACTGACCGCCGGCCAGCACGTGGGCGAAGCGACCCTCGATCCACACGAGAGCCCGCTCGTAGTCCTTGAGGTCGAGCACCACGGCGCGGTCGCCAAGCGCCCCCGACTTCACGATCAGGTCGAGCTTCTCGTGCGAGAGCCACGTCGCCCGCCGCGATACGACGTCGACCGCTACCTTGCGGAGCGGGTCGATGAACCAGTGCGTACCCTGCTCGAGCACGCGGCGGAACTCGCCGTCGCGGAAGTAGAGACCCATCTCGTAGCTGCGGATCTTGTAACGCTTGAAGACGAACATCACCCACCTCCTTCCCGGAGGATCGAACAAAAACAAAGACACCGCTGACTTCGTGCGCGGCTCTTCGAAACAAAATGCAAGCAGGAAACAAAAGACGCCGTCGGAGGGAAAAACGTTCGCCGATCACACGCAAAAACGCGGAAGGCGTTTGAGCCGCGGGCTCGCTGGGCGTCGACGCGTCTCGAGAATCGCCTTCGTTCGACGGCGTGCCGTCGAACCCGTCAGCGATTCCGTCCTCGCGCCGTTGCCGAACGAGCGTCACGGCGGAATCCGCGCCCTACAGGGCGTGTTTATGTGCTGCCCAGGCACGGCAGGCCGTTGCCGTAGACCGCTTTCGCGGCTCTCGGCCCGGTTTCCCGCACATGACTGAAGCCGATCGAATGAGCGTTTTCCCTCCTTCGGCGTTGCGACGCGGCCTTGCGACCGCGTCGTCTCGGTTTCGAGCTCGGTTAACAGCCGAGTGCTTGGTGCTTGGTGCGGGAGTCGAACCCGCGACAGCCAGACCTTAAATCTGGTGCTCTATCCACTGAGCTAACCGAAGTTGGTGACGGCCGTTTTAGAACCCATGTCCGGAACACACGAACCTGATCCACGAGACCGCGTGCCAGTCTCGGGAGGCCCTTGCGCCGCTGGACGGGCCGACACCACCGAAGCAAGCCTGAAAAGAAACGCCGGTGGGAGTCGAACCCACTGCAAGCCGCTTTGCAGGCGGCCGCCCTACCGTCTGGCTCCGGCGTTAGATGCGTTTCAAAGATCTCAAAAATGTCCTCGCCAGGATTCGGACCTGGTCCTCGACCTTCGCAGAGTCGCGTGCGATCCACCACACTCCGAGGACGTGAATAAACGGGAGGGCGAGGTTCCCGCCGAGCCATCTTCTGGGCTGAAAGAGGCTTAGCAGGAGCTTCGCCCTCCCAAATCAAATCAGTCAGTACCCCGCCGAGGATTCGAACCTCGTCTGGCAGCTTCGAACGCTGCCGTGCGTCCACCACACTCGCAGGGCAATTCGTAGAACTCGCATTGAAGAAAACGAAGCACCCGACGGCTCACGCCGTCGGCTCGCCGGGTCTCCTCGCGCTTTCATGTCTCGACCTGGATTCGAACCAGGACCAGGACCTTCGGAGGGTCCGATGCGATCCGTTACACCATCGAGACGAATTTCACTTGCTCAACATCTGCCCGTCATCAACCAGGGCCGACGGCTGGATTCGCACCAGCATCATCCTGTTTACAAGACAGGCGCCTTTCTGTTTCGAGCCACGTCGGCACTCAAACGATTCGATCAAGCACGAACGCGAGGATTTGAACCCCGTCGGGCGGCTTTGGAGGCCGCCTGCTCTCCCAGGAGCACGCTCGTGTAGGACCCACGGACGTTCGTCCGTGAGTCGTTAATGACAATAATCAACTTTCCAGCGGGACGTTCCAATACGCCTCGCTGATGAACTTCGACCAGCTCATCATCCGCTCGCTCGTCCGTGCGTAGAGCGGCTTCCAAGCCGGCCGAACCGGCTCACGATGCAGCTTCATCCGTGCCTGCGCCGGCGTGCGGTTGGCCTTGTGCTTGTTGCAGTCGATGCATGCCAGCACACAGTTCTCCCACGTCGAGACGCCCCCTTGCGAACGCGGCACAACGTGGTCGATCGTCAGCTCGGCTCCGCCCGGCTGACCTCCGCAGTACTGGCACGTCCAATGATCACGCTTGTGGATGTTCCGCCGGCTGAAGGCGACCGCGGCCGTCGGCAGCCGGTTGTACTCCGCCAACACGATCACCTCCGGCACGCGCAGCGTCGACCGCACGCACTGGATGAAGTCGTCACCGTCGGCCGGCCGCAGCCGCGACCAGTCGGCCCACGTGTAGAGCTGAAAATCTCGCGGATCGACGACGCGGGCCGCCTCGTTCCACAACAGCACCAGTGCGCGGGCAACCGTCGCCACGTTCACGGGCTGCCAATTGCGATTGAGGACCAGCGCCGGCCGCTGGAGCGTTCGCGTCGTCATGATTTTGTTCCTCCGCGAGAACAGGGTGCCCAGGGGGAGTTGAACCCGCCCCTTCGACGTTCACAGCGTCGCGTGCAAACCGTTACACCACGGGCACCATCCAATGGACCGTCCAAGGGACGGCTGGTGCCTCCGGCAGGGAAGCGCCCGCTGTCCTTCTGTCACACTTGTTGTTTGATAGGCAATTTGCCTCGACCAGGATTCGAACCCAGAACTCCTTGTTAGAAGCAAGGAATGATTTCCATTTCACCATCGAGGCCCGTGACTCAATCGAGCGGAAGGCAAGGGATTTGAACCCTCATCCGCACTCGGCGGAACCGCCTTAGCAGAGCGGCCCGGCCAACCGTATCCGGCTACCTTCCGTTTGCCGTGCGCGACGACATGCGCCGCGCACTTAGTGGACCGCCGGGGAATCGAACCCCGATTTCCTGCTTGCAAGGCAGGCGTCTTCCCGTTTGACGAGCAGCCCGGGTTGGAGAGTTGAGCAGGGGATCAGGTGAGCAGTTGATCCTCAAAGTGCCTTTGCTTCTTTCAACTGTTCTCCTGCTCCACTCTCTCCTGCTCCATTCGCCAGCGGCGAATTGACCGAGGTGGGAGTCGAACCCACAAAGTCACGGCGCTCTCGACACCGCCGCTTTGCCGGTTTGCGTACTCGGCCGTTTTTACACTATCTCCTTCGTTCAATCAGTAGCAGGTCCGGGTGTCGCACCCGGCCGGTGGAGCTTATGAGGCCCCACTGGGCACTGGCCCCCCTGCGTCATCGCGTCAAATAACGCTGCGTGATTCGACGATTCGTTGTTTGAAGTGACCAAGGGGAGAGTCGAACTCCCACGCCCGCGGGGCACGACATTCTGAGTGTCGCGTGTCTGCCAGTTCCACCACTTGGTCGTTGTTGTTTGAGTTGTTGTCGATTCGGTTCGTTGCCTGAGAGCGACCCGTGCGGGAGTCGAACCCGCCTTTGCGGCTTGAGGGGCCGCCGTCCTATGCCAATAGACGAACGGGCCGAATTGTTCGTCGCATTTCAAATTGACGAGTGCGTCGGGCAGGAGTCGAACCTGCAATGCCATCAGGCGGGTGGTTTACAGTCACTGGGGCACGCCAATGCCCAGCCGACGCATATTTGTTCTTTGAAGGAGCGGTTCATTAGTGGCACGAGTGGGAGTCGAACCCACAGACCACGAAGGTTTGAGCTTCGCCGCTTTGCCGATTTGCGTACCGTGCCTCTTCTCGATCTCTCCAAGCGTTCTCGATGGGATTTGAACCCACGATCTCCACCGTGACAGGGTGGCGGGGACGGCCTAACTCCCCTACGAGAACGAACCGGCCGGCTTACACCGGCCGCTCGCCTCAATACTCAGTAATCCCGGATGGACTCGAACCATCGTTGCCTGGGTGTAGGCCAGGAGTCGTTGCCGCTGGACCACGGGATCTTTTTGTTCTGAACGCGTTGTGCGAATTGGACGGCTCCCGATGGTCGCCTTTCTTCGTGTAGTGCGATTAGCAGCGGAAGCCGTGGGACTCGAACCCACAATTCGCTCAGGGCGAACACCTGTTTTCGAGACAGGCCCCTCATCCGGCCGGATGACTTCCGTGAGATACGAACTTAGCTTTTCCAGTTGCGGGGGCTGGAATCGAACCAGCGGCCTCCAGGTTCAGAGCCTGGCGTCACTACCAACAGCAACTGCCCCGCAGCGTGTTTGCCCTCTTATTAACGAGCGTCGCTCGGCAACAAAGTTCGGGGAGAAGGATTCGAACCTTCATCACCTGCTTCAAAGGCAGGCAGCCTACCGTTAGCCGATCCCCGAGCACGCGCGCTTTCAAATTCCCTGCACAAAGTGCCCTGCGGGAGTTGAACCCACCTCGCCGGCTTGGAAGGCCGGCACCTTTGCCGCTCGGCCAAGGGCACGCTTTCAATTTCCCAGGCGGAAGCCGTGGGACTCGAACCCACAAGCGAGTGGTGCTCGCTCCTGTTTTCAAGACAGGCTCCTCATCCAGCCGGATGGCTTCCGTGAGGCAACAATTTTTCGACACACAGCTGCGGCGGCAGGAATCGAACCTGCGTCGGGGTGATTAACAGTCACCTGCCCGTACCAACACGGGCCCCACCGCAATTGAAGCACGAAATCCGAATGACGAAGTAGCTTCGAGGGCGTCGGCCGCTTCGGCCGTAACGGCCGTCGCCGACGCGGCCGAATGACCTAAGCACGAAGGAAGATGTCCTCCCATTCGTTCATTCGTGCTTGGTGCTTCCTTCGACATTCGTGCTTCGTCATTTGTGCTTTCGCACTCGAACCAGGGGCGCGCTAAAAGTCCCCCAAAAGCACCCAGCGGGAGTCGAACCCGCACTTCCGCCCTGGCGAGGCAGCAGGCTGCCGCTACATCATGGGTGCGTTTTTTTGTCCTGGTCGAGTTGTCAAAGAACCATGCACACGGAACGGTCGTCCGCGCAAATTCAAACGCGACGGCCGAAGGGCCGTGCAAACTAACCCAGAGCACAGGGTGGGAGTCGAACCCACGTTTCCGCATTACGGGTGCGGAGTCCTCGCCGCTGAACGACCCGTGCTTGCCGTTGTCGAACTGTCGCCGTCAAACTCGTCGTCATCTCATCAGTGGGACCAGAGGGACTTGAACCCTCACCGACCTGGTTAAGAGCCAGGCATGCTGCCGCTAACACCTTGATCCCGCGTTTAAATTCGCGTGTGTATTCGAGTGGGGCCGGAGGGATTTGAACCCACGCCTCGCAGATTAAAAGTCTGCTGTGCTGCCGTTACACCACGACCCCGCGTGTGGCCGTGGCTCTGTTTCTTCCGATGCAGACGGGTCACTTTGCAATTCTCCGAAAAAAGGACCAAAAGAGTCGCTCGGGGTGGAGTCGAACCACCGTTTTCGCCTTATCAGAGCGACGTACTTCCGTTGCACTACCGAGCGTGCTGCTCCTGCATTTCTTCAGTCGGGATGGCTGGAATCGAACCAGCTTGCACGTGTTCCCGAAACACGCGGGCGCCCGGAGCCCTTCATCCCGTTTCTTTTTCCCGTCGCGTGATCTCCTGATCGCTGCAGTCCTAGCGCAACGTGAGCTGCACCGATCGACTCTGGCATGTCGTGCGGCGTTCACGTTTCCCAAGCCGACAGCTTGCTGTCGGTCCGATCCGACGGCGGAGGCCGTCGGCTTGGGAAAAGTGTGCCTCAACTCGAACCTCCACAACCCAATCTTCAACCAACGCCTGATTGACTCGTGCGGGATTTGAACCCGCGTCGCCGCCTTGAAAGGGCGGAATCCTCACCGTTAGACGAACGAGCCATTTCTTCGCGTGTCGCCGGAGCGCGCACGCCGAGCGCAAGTGGGTCGGGAGGCGCTCGAATCCTCGTCCCCTGGTTTTCAGCCAGGCGCTAAACCGTCTCAGCTACCGACCCGTGGCCGGCTCGCCTTGCCGGACAGGCGCAAACAAAAAAAGCCCGATGTCTTTGTGACACCGGGCCGACGAGAGTCTTGCTCTCCACAGGGTTGGGCCAGCGTCACAAGTGCCGCGGATATGAAAACGGATTCCCACCGGGCAACGTCTTGGCAATTTGACGTCGCTGCTGGGCGGAATAACCCGCGGATATTTGCATCGAGCTGGGCCAGAGGCATGCCATGGAACGAGTGCTTTCCACTGCGTCGTTGATGTCGCGAATCGCAAAAAAACGTTTGCGACTCGTCTGCTCGCTTAGACGCGGCCGGAACACGGAAGGTTCACGGCGATTTCGAGAATTTTTTTATTCGCCGGACCGAAGGGGGGGCTGCGTTGCCTTTCTCGCTCGTCGGGCGGACGAGGAGGATTGCGCGCCAAGCTTTAGTTCAGCCCCTTCTGCGCCTCGGCGTTCGAGGGGTCGATCGTCAGAACTTTCCGAAAGCAGTCCTTGGCCTGTTCGTCGCGGTCGAGTGATTTCAGCACCTGGCCGCGCAAGGTCAGCAGGTTGACCTGGTTCTTGAGCACATTCTCTCGCGTGGCCGGCATTCCCTTGGGGACCGCTTTTTGCCATTGGTCCGGGTGCTCGAGCAGGCGGGTCAGCATGGCGATGCCGACGCCCAGCTCGCGCTGTTCCTGCTCGCGTGCGTCGGGTGCGATTTCCACGTTGTTGATCTTGATGCCGTCGAGCCGATCCAGCACCTGGCTCAGAATCGCGTGCGAGCCGACGTCGTCGGGCGCGAGCCGCAGCCGCTGTAGCGTGAAGAAGTACGCCGCCACCGGATCGAGCGCGGCCAGCTTGATGCCTCCCTGCAGGTCGGCCGGCGTGTAGGGACGGGAGAAGCGATCGGCCAGGCCGACCTCCGCCTGGTTCACCTTGGAGACGCGTCGCCAGGCGACCTGGCGGGCGGCGTGCAGCTCCGCGCAGCCTGGATCGACCATCAGTCCCCGCTCGATCACGCGGTCGGCCAGTTGCTGATCGTAGAACACGGCTTCGACGCGCGCCCAAAGATAATAGACGCGCGGATCCATTGGCTCGAGCTTGAGCGCGAGATCCTCCACGGCCGCCACGCGTGGCGCATCATTGGTGCGAGTGAGCTGGTCCATGCGATCAGCAGCGGCCAGCTCGGCGGCCGTCGGCTGGCGGGTGTAGGTCGTCGTGGTGACTTCGACTTTGCCCCCGCCGATATTGCGCCGCGAGCTCGTCGACCAGGTTTTCGGCAATCGCATGCGCTCGGCGCTCAGCAGGTTCTCGCTGCCGCGAACCCGGTTGTACTCCGCATAAATCATCAGTTGCAGCGGATCGGTCGGGTTGAGCGAATCCCCCTGCCCCAGCGCCGGGCCGTTCCCTCCGATCAGCCAGTTGAGCCGTGTGAGTTGCCGCTCGAACTCCAGGTCATTCTGCCCCAGTGCGCGGATCGCCTTGAGGGTGTCGCTCGCCCGCCGCAGATGCTTGGAAAAGACGTGCGTGTGCGGCGGGTCCTCCATTTTGTAGAGCCATTCGCCCGTCCTCAGGTTGAGCACCACGTGCGTCTGGTTGCGAGTGCCGAGCGCTTCCTTGGTGGTTTCGAACTGGCGATCGAACCAGAACTCACTCTTTCGGCCGTTGCCGATCTCGGTGACGACGGGGCTGGCGAGCGCCGTCTTTTTCTCGCGTTCGATTTCATCGACGAGCCGCTTGAAGAGCGCCACTTGTCGGCCGAGATCCTGCGGGTCCTCTTTGACGGCCTGTTCGAGCGTGGCCAGACCGCGGGTCGCATCATCGCGGCGGACCGCTTCGATGCGCGTGCACCAGTCGGCCATTTTGTCGACGGCCGCGCGGACCTCATCGTCGGTGCGGCCGTCGCGAATGAGGGCCCGCAAGCCGCGGCAAATGCTCTCCGACTTCTGCGCGACGGCCAGCTTGTCGAACGTGCCGATCTGCTCGGCCGGCGAATCGAGCGGTATTTCTCCTTCGGGAAAGACAAACTCGCCGACGGGCGACGGCGGGATCAGTTTGTGCCGCATGTAAACCTGCACGCCGACAGCCGGCTCCCGCTTGGAGAGGGGCGCGCCGGTCGCCGCGTCGAGATATAAAAAAGTGCCGTAGGCCCGGTCGACGACGACGTTACGATCGCGAACAGCCAGCATTCGCCAGACGACCCTGCCCTTGGGGGCGTGGGCCTCGTCGTCCGCCAGCTTGACGGGCAGGTGTCGCAGGACGCCGTACAACGGATAGGACGTCGGCTCTTCGTTCGAGTTCACTGCGACGGGCGGCTCCGCACCGGGCCGCAGCAACTGCACGTAGATCTGATCGAACCGCACGGTGGGGGCCAGGTCCCACAGTCGGCGGACGGCTTCTTCAGGCGACAAGACACCGTCGGGCAGTGCTTCGGGTCTGGAGGAGGCGTCGAGCGCGTAGGGGCTGTTGAACATCTTGCGGCCCTCGACCCGCACTTCGAGAGCCATCCCTTCGGCCTTCGGCGCGAAATACAGAAACCGCGCACCCGCCGGTTCAAATCGCGAATGCGTGTAAGCGCCCCACAAATCCACGCGGAACAGCTTCGCGCCGGCATTCCAGTTGACGGCAGCAGCGTTCGCCTGATTGCGAACTGCAGCAAACTCCTGCAAGCTGGCCGTTGGCTCGCCAGCGGACGGCTGGTTGGTGGACGGTGGGGCGGCGATAGCCAACCCCGCCGCCGCAACCGCGATGCCCAAAGTCAGCCAGGCGACGCGCAGAAAACGACGCGCCGCGATCCTATGGCCCGTGCTCATGACCGATCCTCGGCGATTTTTCGGTGGCCCCGGTCCGGGCCGACTCCCTATTTCAGTCCGAGCTTCCGGCCCGCTTCCAGCAGGCCGAGCATCTCGCGCAGACGCTTTTGTTTCGTTTCGTCCCGTTTGGCGAAATCGACCCAGGCGATGTAATTCCGCTTGCACGACGGCGCCAGCTTTTCAAAGTGCTCCCGCGCCCGCGGATTCGCCTGCAACTCTTTCTCCATGTAAGCCGGGAGTGTGGTGATCGAGGGCCGCGGAGCATCGCCGCTGCGGGCGGTCGGCGGCCGGTCGAGACCGGGCTGGGCGAGCCGCCCCTCCGCTTTTAATTCCGCGTACCGCCGGCGATTGATCGTCGACCAGCGGCTGTCGAGCTTGCGGGGCGTGAACTTCCGCGCGTAGCGATCGTCGTCGAGCCGCCGCACCAGGCTGTCGATCCAGCCGAAGCACAGGGCCTCGTCGATGGCGTCGCCCAATTCGATCGATTTCTCGCCCGTGTGTTGCTTGTAGAAGACGAGCCACACCTCGGATTCCGACGCGTGATGCTTTTCGAGCCATTTGCGCCACAGCCGGCGGGAGCGCACATCCAGCGTTTTCAGACTCTTGGCCGACATCATTAGACCCAATCTGACACTTGACACCTGACCGCCCGCCCGAGTTTCAGGCGGTGCGGCGTTCCAGGATCTCGCGCACCTCTTTGGTCGGATCGTCTTCAACGTGGCACGGCGTGTCGAAAATCATTGTCGCGCGCTTGTCCGCGGTGTAAGCGGGCCAGTTTGGCAAGCCGGCGTGGTTCGGATTTCCGTTGCGGGCCAGCGCCGCCCAGGCCCCGGCCGTCGCGGCTTCGAGTTCGTGCATCGACGGGTTGATCGGGCCAACCATGCTCTCGCACAGATCGATGTGGTCGAACGCGAACGGAATTTCCATCGTGTGCGGAGCGTGCAGACCCATCACCGGCGTCTCCCACGCAAACACGTAGAGGTACGTCGGTCCTTTGCCAAGCGCCTCGCGGCGTTCCGCCAGGCGGATCGAACTCATCGCCTGGATATCCGTCCCGATGAACGTGGACAAATCATAAGGGCTCGCCTTGGGGTATTTGCGGCGATAGCTGGCGATCACGTCCGGGGCGGCATCGCCCAGCCCGCGCTTGGCGCTTTTCAAGAGACCCGCGTCGTCGAGCTTGCCGAACGTCGGCGAGTCGATGTCGTAAACCGTCCGTTCGGTGCGCGTGTAGCCGACGATGACCGGGATCTCCTCGGAGATGGCGGGCGCGACCGGATCGAACGGCTGCGTCGGCAGAGCCTTGCCGTCGACGACAGGCCGGGTCCCCAAACCGGGTCGCCCGCTCGCTGGATCCAGGCGGACCGCGGACGCATCCCCGGCGGCAATCAGCTGCTCGACCGGAATCTTTTGCAGATCGCGAGCCTGCGCGGAAGTCAGCCCGAGCTTTTTCAACACCTTGTGGGTGAATTCGTTGGCAGTTTCGGAAGTGCCCACGCGCAGGGCCGCGCCGCTTTCAATTGCCGCACGATGAAAAAGCCCCTTGGCGGCGGGCATCGCCAGCAAAGTCGAGACTTTGGCGCCGCCGCCCGACTGGCCGAAGATCATCACGTTATTCGGATCGCCGCCGAACTGGCCGATGTTGTCGCGGACCCATTGCAAAGCGGCTACTAGATCGAGCTGGCCGGCATTCCCCGAACCCGCGAACTCGGGCCCGGCAACCTCATCGAGATACAGGTATCCGAGGACGTTGAGCCGGTGGTTCACGCACACGACTACCACGTCCTGATGTCGTGCCAGACCGCCCCCTTCGTAGCCCAGAGCGCTTCCGCTCCCCTGCTCGAAGCCGCCTCCGTGCATCCAGACCATGACAGGCCGCTTGCCGCCGTCATTGAGCCCTTTGCTCCACACGTCGAGGCACAGGCAATCTTCGCTGGGGCCAACCTTCGAGGCGGGACGCAAAACGCTGAAGAACTCGAGTTGCTTGGCACCCCGTGGCCTGCGTGATTGCGGAGCGAAATGTCCGTACTCGAAAGCGTCCCGCACGCCCGTCCAGGGCTCTTCTTGCAGCGGCGGCAGAAATCGCCGCGCGCCGCCGGTCGACGCGCCATACGGAATCCCTTTGAAGACGTGTACGCCCTGCACGGTCTTGCCCCGCACTTTGCCCGACCGCGTTGAGACGGGCGGCGTAACATCTGCGGAGCCTTCCTCCGCGTAACTGCGCCAGAGCGCGCCGGGAACCAACGCACCCAGCGTTGCGGCTCCGGCGAATTTCCCCGCGGTCGCCAGGAACAGCCGACGATCCATTTCCGACCAACGCTCGTTTCGCACCTGTCTTGCGGACATCCCAGACTCCTTCACAAAGTGACTGCAGTTCGTTTGAGAGAGACTTGGATCAAGCGCGACACGTATCGCTCAGTCCGATCAGTTAAACGTGACAAAAATCGTCCCCTCGCTGGCCGCCTTCCAGTTGGGGACGTGCAGCACGTGGCCGTTCAGGTCGAACGTGATTGTCTCCGGCTTGGTGGTGGGCACGTAGACGTCGGCAGCCGTGATGAACGGCATGCTCCACATCCCGCCGTCGGGCAGCATGGCGTCGGTCTTCTTGTTTTGATTGGCGTCGAATAGGTAGAAGCCGACCTTCGTCCCGCGCTCCGGAGCGATTTTGTCGGTGGCAATCTCGGTGCCGTTCACCTTCAGACTATCGCGACCGGCGATGATTGCGCCGTTCAGTTGCGACACGACCATCATCGACGAGTCATCGGTGAGGTTGAAGGCCTTCTCCAGCCGCACGGTCGCCGCGTCCTTCGGGTCGCGCGTCTTCAAGTAGACCAAGAGATCGGTTCGCTCGTACGGCTCGCGATAGAAATGGATGGCGCGCGCCCCGCCCGACGCGAGGCAGAACTCGTAAGGCTGGCCCGGCTGGGCGCGGAACGGGCCCCAGCGGCCGTCTTTGTCCACGGTGAAACTCGCATCCGCCTGCTGGTGCTTGCGCCGGCCGGTGCCTGCCGCAATCTCGTAGACCTCCACGGTCGCCCCCGCGAGCGGCGAGTTGGGGCCGAAGATTTTGACGAAACCGCCGACCGCAATCGGCTCCTGTGGTCGAACCTCGAGCGTTTGAGGCGTTTTGCCCCCGTTGAAGAATGAAAAGACCTTCTCGAACGATTCGGTGCCCGTTGCCGCACCGACGTGGTCCGGCTTCTCGAGCACGACGTGTTGCGCACCCTCTCTTGCTGTTCCGGGTCCGGCAATTTTGTCCCCCTTCGATCCGATGACGAGGGTCGGCACGCCCCCTTCGTTGCCGGCCGCCCGCCCTGCGATGTTCGCGTAATGCGCGACCTTGGCCGCGCGCTTCGGATCCGACAGGTAATCCTTGCTGACCCCCGTGCCCCGCGAATGGCCGACGAGATCGACCTTTTCGAAGCCGGTGCGCGCGCGGACCGCATCGATGAATTTGTCCAACGGCTCGGCTCCGCCGCTGGGTCCCATCGAGTTGTAGTCGTAAACGTTGATCCACGTCGGCGGATAGCCGTTGCTCTCGAAGAGCTTCGCGGGCCGTTCGTATTGTTCGCCCGAGCCGGCGAAGCCGTGGACGAAGACGATCGGGCGAAGCGATTTGTTGGCCCCCGCATTGACGTCGCCGCTCCAGCGCAGCGCTTCATCGGCGGCCATGGCCCGGGGACCGACGGCGATTGCCGCCAGGCAGACGGCCCGCGTGATGGCTTGCCGCAGATTGAAGTGACCGTCCGGCTTCGATCTGCCCCGCTTCATCAGGTTTCGCTTCATTTCTTCCCCTTCTTCCACTCGCTCTCGCCCTCATCGGCGACCGGAAAACGGCCCATCGTCACCGGCCAATCGCTAAGGATACCAGTCTCGATCGATGCCCGGCAGCAAGATTTCGGCAGGTCGCGAACATTACAAACTGTCTGCTTTCTCCACCCTGCCGGTGCAGAAGACCGATCGGCTTTTGCCCCCCAATGGTGACTTGCGGGCAACTACTTTCCGCGCGGCCGCCGCAGTAGAATGGCGGTCCAGCAGCCTCGCTTACACACCTGCAGACGAAAGGACCTGTCGCATGAAAATCGTTGCTTCTCTGTTACTGTCGGCCGCAGTCATCGTTTTGAGCTCCGGCGTTTCGTTCGCACAAGCCGCCGGGGAAGGCATGAAGGCGGTTTGCGTGCTCGAGCCGATCGGCAAGAGCGGCGTCACCGGGACGGTTGTGTTCGAGATGGTCAACAATCACGTTCACGTCAGCGGCAAGATCAGCGGATTGGCGCCGGGCAAGCACGGGTTTCACGTCCATCAATTCGGCGATCTCTCCGACAGCGAGAAGGGCGAATCGGCGGGCGGACACTTCAATCCCCACAAGATGATCCACGGCGCGCCCGACGCGCGCACGCGGCACGTCGGCGACTTGGGCAATGTCGAGGCGAATGCCGAGGGTGTCGCCGTCATCGACCAGGACGATCGGCTGATCAAGCTGTCCGGCGGCGATTCGATTATCGGCCGCTCGGTCGTCGTGCACGCCAAGCCGGACAATTTCGGGCAGCCGACGGGCAACGCGGGCGGACGCGTCGCGGTCGGTATCATTGGCTGGGCCAACCCGAAGACGAAGTAGACGCAAACGGCGTCAATGGGCGAGCGGCGGGTGTAAGGCCGCCGGTTCTGAAATTCAGAATCGCAAGAACCGGCGGGCTTACACCCGCCGCTCGCCTTCGACTTTGTCGTTAGCCTTTGATCACGCCGATCGGGCGCAGGCGGGCGACTTTCTTCGCCAGTCCCGCGCGGTGCACGACCTCCACGACGAGGTCGACGTCCTTGTAGGCGTCGGGCTGTTCCTCGGCCAGGCCCTGCCACGAGCGGGCCTGCGCGATCACGCCGCGCTGCCGCAGCTCCTGGTCGATTCTCCGCCCCTTCGACTGCTTGACGGCTGCTGTGCGACTCATCAGCCGCCCCGCGCCGTGGCACGCGCTGCCGAAGGTTTGCTCCATGCTGCCGGGCTGACCCAACAGCACCCAGCTGGCCCGACCCATGTCGCCGGGAATCAGCACGGGCTGACCGACCTCGTGATAATCGGCGGGCAGCTCGGCGTGATGAGGCGGATAGGCGCGTGTCGCCCCCTTGCGGTGGACCCACACGCGCTTGGCCGTGCCGTCGACGTCGTGCTCCTCGAACTTGGCGATGTTATGCGCCACGTCGTAGACCAGCTCGAGCCCCAGCTCATCCCACGTCCGCCCGAAAATCCGCTCGAAGACTTCCCGCGCCTGCCACATGAGGAGCTGGCGGTTGCCCCAGGCGAAGTTTGCGGCCGCCCGCATCGCGCCGAGATAGTGCTGCCCTTCGTGGCTGTGCACCGGCGCGCAGGCCAACTGTCGGTCGGGCAGCTCGATGCCGTATTTTTCGGGCACTCCCCGCAGAGCGCGCAGCGCGTCGTCGCAGACCTGGTAACCCAGGCCGCGTGAGCCGGAGTGAATCATCACGCAGACCATCTTCTCCGCCAGTCCCAGCGTAACGAGCGCCTCCGCATCGAACACGCGGTCGACCACTTGCACCTCTAAGAAGTGGTTGCCCGAGCCGAGCGTGCCGCACTGGTCATACCCTCGATCGAGGGCTCGATCGCTGACGAAGTCGGGGCGGGCGCCCTCGAGGCAGCCGCGGCCCTCCGTGAATTCGAGATCGCGCTCCGTCGCTAGACCGCGTTCCTGCAGGAACTGCGGCCCCAGCTCGAGCAGTCGCCGCAGCTCGTGGTGGTCGAACTTGTACTTGCCCCCGTGGCCGGCCCCCGTCGGCACGCAGCGAAACAGCTCGCGGATGAGCGTCTCGATGGCCGGCCGAACGTCGGTCTCGCTCAGATTGCTCCGCATGAGCCGCACGCCGCAATTGATGTCGTAGCCGACGCCGCCGGGCGAGATTACGCCACCTTCTTCCGGGTCGGTCGCGCAGACGCCGCCGATGCAGAAGCCGTAGCCCCAATGGATGTCGGGCATCGCCAGGCTGGCTCGCTGAATTCCCGGCAGGAACGCGACGTTGGCCACTTGCTCCGCGGCGTCGTCCCGACGGATCAACTCCATGAGCGCGTTGTCGGCGTAGATCAAGCCGTCGACGCGCATGCCCCGCTTGTAGGATTTCGGGATCCGCCACAAGCACTCGTTCACGCGCTCGAGCGGTCCGGCAAATTGTTTCGAGGGCATATCCTTCACTCTCAATCAGACGGCACGGCATCAAGTCGCGCGGTGCCGCCTCGTTCAAATGTCCAAAATGACCTCGGCCCACCAACCGTCATGCGACTCTTCGACGACCAGGCCGTGATACGTCACCGCTTTGACCTCATGCGCAAGTTGGTGCCGATCGGGATCGCACGTTTCTCCGTGGACCGTCGCCGTCAAACCTTGATCGTCGCAGACCACCTCGAATTCGCCGCCGAGGAACTGTTTGGACTCGAAAAGAAACAACAGCTCCGTGAGAAAATCGACGAACAGATACTCCGGGTTTTCACTGTCCACCCGCACGGACACATGTCGGCGCGGCTGAACCGCATCCGGATTGGACACAATCACCGCCAACAAGGCTCGCCCCGCCTCGGCAAAAAGGCCGTTTAGATCGGCCGCCTGGATTCGCAGCCCCAAATCGGCCGTATGATCGAAAACTTCAAACATGGGGGGAGTCCAAGGTCCGAAGTCCAAGGTCCAAGGTCAAAAGCTGGAGGACGCCGACCGTCCCAGCGAAATTCGGTCTTCGACTTCCGACCTTGGAGTTTGGACCTGGGACTTTGGACTGATTATAAGAGTGGCGCACGCATTGCTCACATCCTCCTGGCGCGGCGAATCGAGGCTCATGGATCTGCAACTGAAAAACCACGTCGCCGTCGTCACCGGCGGCGCGAACGGCATCGGCCGGGCCACCGCCCTGGCATTCGCTCGCGAAGGAGCCCACGTCGGCATCTGGGACCTCGATCCGCACGCCGCCCAGGCCGTCGCCGCTGAGGTCGCCCGGCTCGGCGTGCGCTCTGTCGGCGTTCCGGTAGACGTGGCCAACGCCGCCTCGGTTCGCACGGCAGCCGACGAAACTGCGAAAACTCTTGGGCCAATGGATCATCACGTGCACGCGGCCGCCATCGGTTCCGGGCGGTTTGGCTTCCCCTTCACGAATCTCGAGCCGGCCGACTGGCCGCGGGTGCTGGAAGTCAACGTGCTGGGGATGGTCCACGTGGTGCACGCGATCGCGCCGCAAATGTACGAGCGACGCAGCGGCACGATGGTCTTTATCGCGTCGGTCGCCGGCCAGATCGGCTCGCAGACCGATCCCCCGTATAGCGCCTCGAAGGCGGCCAACATCAACTTCGCCCAATGCCTAGCCAAGGACCTCGCGCCGCACGGCGTGCGCGTGAACTCGGTCTGCCCGGGAATGGTGCCGACGACGTTAAATAAAGGCGTGTGGCAGGCCTGGCACGCCGAGCGCCTCTCGTACGAAGAATGGGCCGATCGCAAAATCCGGTCGGTCGTCCCGCTTGGCAAGTGGCAAACGCCCGAAGCCATCGCCGACATGATCGTGTTTCTCTCGTCCGATCGGGCCGAGCACGTCACCGGCCAAACAATCAACGTCGACGGCGGCTTTGTGATGCACTGGTAAGTCGGCCATGGCTCGCGCGCGAATTGCCGTCGTCGGCTCGATCAACGCGGACCTCGTCGTGCGCTGCGCGCGGCTGCCCCGCCCAGGCGAAACAATCTCCGCCCACGACGTCCGCGAAGTTCCCGGCGGCAAGGGCGCCAACCAGGCGGTCGCGGCGGCTCGACTGGGCGCCGACGTCACGATGATCGGCCACGTGGGCGACGACGCCTTCGGCCAACGGCTCCGCACCGGCCTGCAGGAAAACGGCGTCGACGTCTCGCACGTGTTGACCACGCCCGACTGTGCCAGCGGCCTGGCCATCGTGACCGTCGAAGACAACGGCGAGAATTCGATCGTGATCGTCCCCGGCGCCAACGGGCGACTGACCGCGGCTGACGTGCTCGCCGCGAGTTCGATCTTGCGCGACGCCGACATCGTACTCGTGCAGCTCGAAGTGCCGCTAGAAACGACGATCGCCGCCATTCAACTCGCCCGCGAGCACGGCACGCCCGTAATCCTCGATCCGGCTCCGGCCCCCGCAGTTGGCGACGATCGCGATGGACGGCTAGCCGAATTGCTCAAAGTCGAGGTCGCGTGCCCGAATGAAGCGGAGGCACTCGCCCTCACCAACGTGCGCATCGAAACTGTGGCAGACGCCGAGCAGGCGGCCTGCTGTTTGCGATCGCTCGGCCCGAAGTACGGCATCGTGACGCTCGGAGCGCGGGGAGCAGTGCTCTGTGAGCCCGACTCGAGGCCGGTACTCATTCCCGCGTTCCCGATCGCTGCCGTCGACACGACGGCGGCCGGGGACGCCTTCGCCGCCGCGTTGGCGGTGCGACTTGCCCAGAAAGCGACGATGGTGGACGCTGTGCGGTTTGCCTGCGCGGCCGGTGCCCTGGCCGCCTCTCGTGCGGGCGCGCAACCGGCAATGCCGCGTCTAGTCGAGGTCGAATCGCTCCTGGCAACCGGCTGACAGCCGAGGCATCGTTTGGCTGCGACGTCGGCACCGGAGAAAATGGGAATCGCGAGGTCAACACGATGATGATTACGCGATCTCTGCTGATCCTAATCGCCTGTGGCGCGTCGCCCGGTTTGCTTGGGCCAAACGCCCGGGCAGACGGCGACATCACGCCGCCGAAAGCTGCGATGCCTTTTGTCGGTTCCAAAGCGGGTGAAGAACGCCAAGTCTCGGGCATCAAATTGTGTTGGTGTCCGGCCGGCCATTTCACGATGGGTAGCCCGCGCACCGAACCAGAGCGCCGGCCGGGAGAGAATCAGGTTGAGGTCACGCTGAGTCAAGGCTTCTGGGCGGGCAAGTATGAAGTCACGCAAGGCGATTGGAAGCGGATTGTCGGCACGTTGCCCGGGCCGTTGACGCCGGCCGGTGGAGCGGGAGATGACTTTCCCGTCTACAACGTCAACTGGCCCGAGGCCGTCGAGTTTTGCCACAGGCTCTCCGAGAAGGCGCATGCGTCGGGCGAGTTGCCCAGGGGCTGGGAGTTTCGCTTGCCGACCGAAGCACAATGGGAATACGCGTGCCGGGCCGGAACGACGAAGGCGACCGCTTTCGGCGACAAGATCAGCGGCAAACAGGCGAACTTTCTCGGCGACAAACCGTACAACGGGGCCGAGGTTGGGCCCGCGCTCCATCGGGCGACGAAAGTCGGCAGCTATCCCCCCAACGCGTGGGGGTTACACGACATGCACGGCAACGTCGTCGAGTGGTGTCGCGATTGGTTTCACACGCGTTTGCCGGGCGGCACCGATCCCGATCTGTCGAACGCTCTAGGGAGCAAGAACCGCACGGGCGACTACTCAAGATCGCGACGCGGCAGCGGCTTTACCGATCCTGGCTGGGCCTGCCGCTCGGCGTTCCGACAGCGGTTCGAGCCTGACCGACGCTACGACCATATTGGCTTTCGCGTCGTGGCCGTCCGGATGTAATTTTTCAATCCCATTCGAGCGGCCGATCGTCGCGATGCCACTGGAGCGCCCGGGAAGCATCGACCAGCAAGCCTCGTCGCTAGTCCCATTTTGAGCACAAAGAGGTGGTCAGATGAGAAGTTTTCTGTTGTCCGCCGCGATCTGGCTCGGCCCCATCATGGTTTTGCAGGCCGCGGACGGAACCAACAAGGTCGTCGAGCACTCCCAGCGGATCCCCCGCACCTCGGAGGGGCTCGGCACGACTTCGTATCATTCGACTGACGCCGAAAAACACGCCACTGCCGGCTACGGCGAAGAGGAGCTCGCTTCCGGGTCGCCCGAGACGGGGACGCTCAAGGGGAAGCCGGGCCGTCGAATCGCCTGGTTCGGCATCGTGCGCGACGTGCACGAAGACAAGGCAAAGAACGAGACCCGTCTGCGCGTCGAGATGAAGTACTTCGACGGCATGACCGATCTGCACTTGCAGATTGTTTCCCTTTATGGGGCGGGTGATTTCCAGGCGGTGATTTCGGGGATCGGTCACGGAATCAAGAACCTGTCGCTCGTGCGGGTGTATGGAAAAGTCATCGGCGAGGCCGCCGGCAGCCCGCTGGTCTCAGCCCAGTTCGTCCGCGTTTGGGATTGGGGCCTGTTTGCCTTCATGGACTACGGCACCGATAAGAGCGACCCGCAATGGGTGAAGCTTCGCAAAGTCGACAAGTTCCACATCTACATCAGCCGACCGAATAAGCGATACTACGAAGCGACGATCGGAAGCCGCTGAGGTTTGGTGGGCGACGTGGTCGACCCCGAAGTTCTTCGCAAGAATAGCCTCCAATTGTCCGCGTCATCCTGGAACGGAGACCCCTGCCATGAGTCCTTGCCGCGCTGCGATTCTGGTGGCCGTCTGCCTTTTGTCACGGGCCAACGCCGACGAAACAGGCATTGCGTCCATCGACACCTACGGGCTGCATCATGTCGAGCGCAAGAAGGTGCTCGAGGTCGCCGGTCTGAGTGAAGGGGATCGGCCGCCCCGATTCGTGCAGTGGAAAGCCATCTCCGGGAGACTGGAGAAGATTCCGGGCGTCAAGCGCGCAGCGATCGTGGTCGTCACGGCCCCGACCGAAACCGCGACGGGCGGCACGATTGGCCGACCGATCGTCTACCTCGGCATTCAGGAATCCGACCAGCCGGACGTGAAGTTTCGCGTGGCTCCGACCGGCAAGGTCGCGCTGCCCAAAGAAATCCTCAAGCTCCATGCAGAGTATCAACGGACGTGGCTCGATTCGATCAAGCACAACGACTTCAGCGAGGATGACTCGAACGGCTACGCGCTGATGGGTAATGAGGCGGCTCGCGCCATCCAGCGAAAGTTGCCGGCGCTGGCCGACCAGTACTACGATCAGCTGGTCGATGTCCTGCAGAACTCGAAGAACGCCGAACAGCGGGCGATTGCGGCAACGATCATTGCCTATTCGAGCAATAAGAAACGGGCTGCAAGCGATCTGATCACCGGCACGCAAGACGCGAGCGAGGGGGTACGAAACAACGCCGTTCGAGCCCTCTCGGTTCTTACCAACTATTCCAGGGCTCATCGCGAGCTGGGGATCAATGTGCCGACCGATTGGTGCCTCGACTTGTTGGAATCGGTGACGTGGACCGATCGCAACAAAGCGATGGCGGTGCTGGGTGGGGCAACGGCCGATCGCGATCCGGCATTACTCGCCAAATTGCGACAGCGATCGTTGCCGTCGTTGGTCGAAATGGCCCGCTGGAAAGCCGACCATGGGATGATGGCCCTTCTGCTTGTCGGCCGAATCGCGGGCCTGAGCGATCAGGAGACTCAACAGGCCTGGAAAGCCGGCCAGCGCGACAAGGTGATCGAGCGCGCTTTGCAAACCCGATCAGCCGCCTCCGAATCCAACTAGGGATTTCCGCCCTCAACACCGTTTTCGGCAATCGGACAGCGGCTCCTGTCGCTCGACAATCTGCGGGCACTTCGGGGCCATTTCGGCATTGAGCGCGATGTAGCTCTTCCACGACTCGGGCAGGGAGCAAGCCTTGCTGACACGCTTGCGCAGGTTGTCTCCGGCATCTCCGTCCCGGCGCCGGATCGGCTGCGGGCCGATCTCTCACAGTCGGTCAACGAGGTCTGCCTTCGCTGCCTGGCCAAGTCGCCTGAGACCCGATACGAGACAATGCGGCAGTTGGGCGAGGCGCTCGCGGCGGCGCTGAGCACACTCCATTAAATGAGCTCGGCAGGCCCCACCGGACTCACAAATTCACCGTGACAAGCGCCGGACGGGCGGCTACGATCGCAGCGTATCTCGCGCCCCGACACGTCTGGCAACTCACAAACCGAGGAGAGCTGCGTGGATATCGTCTGGTTCTTGCTCATCGGCATCGTCGCCGGCTGGCTCGCCGGAAAAAAATCATGCGGGGTGGCGGCTTTGGTCTGATCGGCGATCTCGTTGTGGGCGTGATCGGGGCGGTGCTCGGAGGCTTTCTCTTCGGGTTGTTGGGACTGTCCGCGAACGGACTAATCGGCAGCCTGGTGACAGCGACCGTCGGCGCAATCGTGCTGCTGTTTCTGATCCATCTGATTAAGCGCGCCTGACCCTCTCGAGCCACTGGTTCCCGCCGCGGGCAATTGCGACTTCTAACGAGTGCAGAAACCGTGGCTCGCATCTCAGGCCGTCGGTTTGCCCGCGTCGCTCCCCAGGCGCGAACGGGGCGAGGTTCGTCGCACGAGAAGCCACAGTCCGGCGACAAAGAGCGCGATCACGGGCGTCCACGGGACTAAGGCGACCACGAGCATCGTGACCCCCTCGGCGAACGCGATCAAATTGTCGAGCGAGCCGTGGAAGGTGCGCGAGACATTGCTGGCAAACGAGGCCATCACGGGCGGGGCGTATTGCTGGCGCTCGTGCATGACGATCTCGACCGTCGCCAGTGCCACTTGATTGTCCCAGAGCTTCACCGTCCCCTTGAGCTCTTCCAGCTCGGTCGTCACGCGATTGAGTTCTCGCTCGGCTTCGAGCAGCTCGCTGATTTTGCCGGTCTGTTCCTTGATGATTTTCTGCAGGCGATCGACCTGGACCTTCTTGTTGTCGATGCGGACCTGGTAATCGAAGTATTTTTCGGTGATGTCTTGCGAGTCGGTCTTGTCCCGCAAGGCTTCGCCGAGTTTTGACGCTTGCCTGACGAAGTCGGCAAACATGTCGACCGGAACGCGGACCCGCCACGTCGCCGAGGGATGAGCGTGCAGAGTGTTGTTGATTTCCGAATCCGCCAGCAGGGCCTGGTGATCCTGCACCAGCTTCTCGAGCCTGGCAGTTGCCTCGGAAAGATTGTCGACCAGCAGGTCGAGACTGGCGTTGTAAATAATCTTGCGGCGACTCAGCTCGCCCGACGGTTGCGGCTTTTGCTTGGCCGGCGGCGTCTGCACGTTGGGGGGAACCTCGGCTGTTTTGGCCGCCCGTTCCCCCGCTTCTGAACAACCCAAAACGAACGCCAGGAGCACGGCCGCCAAACGAAAGCATTTCATGGATCGCACCTTGCGAAAGAAGTGGCCCTCGGCGACGGGGAACTCGGCAAAGGCTGCAGGCCGTCCCGTCTGCACCATGTCACAATCCGCGCCGCCGAAACCAAAGCCAACGAATCCGACGAAGTGAATGGCTGGAGGTTGCCCCGGACGGGGTCATGCCATCCTAGAGACGCGGACGGCCGCCGCTTTTATTCCCCGAAAACGCGGTTTTGCGCGTTTTGGCCAGCAAAGCCGACGCCATCGATTAGCGATCCGCGGCCGGCTAGGCCTGAATCAGGTCCAAAAATCGCGTCGCGAACTTCGGAGCGGTGCCCGAGTCTTCGTGCTTGAAGAAAACGAAAGCCTCGTCCCACTGTTGCGATTTGGCCTTTTCGAGCCACCCGACCAGCCGCTGCTCGGAGTACACTTCGCGCCGTAGCCGCAACATGCCCCAGTGGGCCGTGTTGACGAGGTCGGGCGACGGCAGATCCTCCGAATCGGCGACGCACAGCGCACACGATTTTGCGCGAAGCCGGGCGAAGACCTCGTCGTCGAACCAGCTCTCGTGGCGAAATTCCATCGCCACGGCGGTCCCGGCTGGAATCAGATCCAAGAAGCCGTCGAGCCGCGAGACGTCCTTCTTGAAATTCGGCGGCAACTGAAAGAGCAGCGGCCCCAACCGCTCTTTGAGCACGGACGCGACTTGCAGAAATCGCTCCGTCGAGTCTTGGATGTCCTTGAGCCGCTTGAAATGCGTGATCGCCTGCGGCGCCTTGAGCACAAACCGAAAGTTCTCCGGCACCTGCGTGGCCCACGACTCGAGCACGCTGGGAGCCGGCATGCGATAGAACGTGTTGTTGATCTCGACGGTGGAGAACCGCTGGGCGTAGAAGCTCAACATCTCCTTGGCAGGCATCTTCTCCGGGTAAAAGCTGCCCTTCCACTCCTTGTAGCTGTAGCCGCTCGTGCCGACGAAGAATCGCATGGTATCGCAGCCTGCCGAGGTGCCGAAATCTGCCCCCAAAATCGCCACCATGCATTGTGCTCGACGCACAAAGGCGTCGCAAGAACCGACCGCGACAGAATTAACCAGCGGCCCGCCTCGACTGCCGCGCGCCCCTGCTGCCGACACCATCGTTCCGCCCGGCAATATCGGTTCTTTTTGTTCTTTTGGGTGATCACCGCCCCCTCTTAACCCCTTGGGCACCGGTAGGTTTACCGGTTTACGGCGTTTTCTCACCTGCGAACCAAGCGAGAGCGGCAGACAACCGCGACAGGTGACTTCAGGGCACGGTGATTGCGAGCGTGCAGCAGCGACGTTAAATTCGAGCCGTCGCCGGACCGCGGATCCTCGCTGCCCGGTTGGCACGCACTCGTAGCTCAACGGATAGAGCATCGGTCTTCGGAACCGAGGGTTGGGGGTTCGAATCCCTCCGAGTGCATTAGACTTACGACTATTAGCCCGAAAACTTACGCTCGCTTATACGCTTTTCTTAGAGGAGTCGATCCGGTAAACTAGAGGCGTGCTAAAAAATTGGCACTCGCCGGTTGGTCCCCGACGAGTGCCTAGGAACACCTTAACGGTTAAGCAGAAAGGTGCCCCATGTACGCCGATTCTACCGATGCGCAGACTGCTCGTAAAACTTCTCCCGCTGCGCCGCCCGATCCCGCGTCTAAGCCCGCGAAGGCTCGCAAGACTCGAAACAAAACGCATCGCGACCTAACGCTCTCCGTCCATAAGGCGAGCGGTCAGTGGTGCAAGCGGCGCAATGGCAAGGTCTATTACCTTGGCCGCGTCGCGGACGATCCGAACGGCATCAAGGCTCGCGAAGAATGGAATCGCAAGCGAACGAACATCGACGCCGGACGCGATGCCGACGCAGACGAGTCGCCCGCCGATCTGTCGATTGAAAAACTGTGCTTCGAATATCTCGCGTTCCAAGAAGCACGCCGCGATGCACGCGAGCCTGAGATCAGCCCCCGGACGTTCCAGGGGTTGGTCGCGACGTGCAAAACCGTCGCCGAATTCTTTGGTCGTCAGCGAGCGGTCGCGAGCCTCAAGCCGGACGACTTCGGCAAGCTCAAATCCCATCTGGCGAAGACTCGCCGACTCGTTGCTCTGGGAAACGAGATCATCCGCGTTCGCTCGATCTTCAAATGGGCATTCGACAACGAGAAGGTTGATCGCCCGATCAAATACGGATCATCGTTCTCCAAACCGAAACCCGAGGCCATCGAACGTGCTCGTGCAGCTCACCGCCAGAAGCACGGCGACAAGATGTTCGAGGCGGACCAGATTCGGGCGATTCTCAACGCAGCCGACCAGCCGA
>Ga0210396_10000841_pt1 | contig 35598 bp, 28 predicted proteins | sample IncBWH17OmetaG_FD_155466 | JGI IMG/M metagenome (GOLD analysis project Ga0210396, IMG submission 155466) | Forest soil microbial communities from Barre Woods Harvard Forest LTER site, Petersham, Massachusetts, United States - Inc-BW-H-17-O ...
AAGTTTCAGAGATTGCGGCCGGGGTTTCCGCTACGGCAATGCCCGCCGCTTTCATGGCTTCTATCTTAGCAGCTGCCGTTCCACTACTTCCGGCAACGATGGCGCCTGCATGTCCCATCCTCCGGCCGGGAGGCGCGGTTGCACCCGCAATAAAGGCACATACGGGTTTTTTAAGATTCGTCTTAATCCAAGCAGCCGCCTCTTCCTCGCCGCTACCCCCGATTTCCCCGATCAAAATCAAAGCCTTCGTCTCTGAATCTTCGGCGAACATTTTGACCGCGTCCAGATGCGACGTCCCGTGGATCGGATCACCGCCAACTCCAATACAGGTCGATTGCCCATATCCTCGCTGGGTGAGCTGCCACACGGCTTCATAAGTCAGAGTACCGGATCGAGAAATCACGCCCACGTTGCCCCGTTTGTGAATATAACCGGGCATAATGCCGATCTTACATTCACCTGGAGTGATAATTCCGGGGCAGTTTGGCCCGATCAAGCGGCTCTTAGACGTTTTTAACATCTCTTTTACCCGCATCATGTCCATGACCGGGATTCCTTCCGTGATACAAACGATGAGCTCAACGCCGGCATCCGCAGCCTCGAGAATCGCATCGGCGGCAAAAGGCGCCGGTACAAAGATCATGGTGGCGTTGCAACCTGTCTGCTTACGGGCCTCGCTGACCGTGTCGTAAATCGGTACCTTCCCATCAAAGCTCTGTTTTCCTTTTCCGGGGGTGACACCGGCAACGACGTTTGTGCCGTATTCCATGCAGCCACGGGCATGAAAAGCGCCGGATTGGCCTGTGATTCCCTGCACCAGGAGCCGCGTATTTCGATTAACCAGGATAGACATTTGTTCTAGGGGTTTTAACCGTGTCGTTTGTGAACTGTTAATTTGTTTCCGTCCGGATCAGCGATCACCGCCATCCAACACACCGGGGTTTCCATGGGTTCGTGCTCAAAAGCTACTTTCTTCGCCTTGAGCTCAGCGATGGCAGCGTCAAAATCAACCACTTCGAACGCTACGTTCGGGCCGTCGGGTGACGGCTTCCAATTCTCTTTTGCCATATTGCTGATGGCAAAGGTGGTGGCCCCGAGGTCGTATTCGATCCAGACGGAATCGCCACCGCCAAACGTCCGGGACGGCGACAGGCCCAGAACCCCTTCATAGAACTTACGGGCTCGTTCGGCATCCGTTACCGGGTAGCCGATGAAAGCGACTTCTGCGATTTGCATGGTTGATCTCTTAAAAAATCGGATTCCCTAAGCGCCTTTCGCGGCTGCGACGACTAGCTTTGCGGCTTCGGCTAAATCCGCTGCCGCTCGAATCGGGAGTTTCGACTCCGTCAAAAGTTTCTTGCCTTGATCAACGTTGGTACCCTCCAGCCGGACCACTAGCGGTACTGGCAGGGTCACAGCTTTAACGGCATTAATGATTCCCTGAGCGATCACATCACAGCGCATGATCCCTCCGAAGATGTTCACCAAGATCGCCTTTACGTTCTTGTCCGAAACTAAGATTTTGAACGCCTCAGTCACCTGCTCCTCACTGGCGCCGCCTCCAACGTCCAAGAAATTGGCAGGCCGGCCACCAGCGTATTTGATAATATCCATTGTCGCCATGGCCAAGCCGGCGCCGTTCACCAGGCAAGCGATGTTCCCATCGAGACCGATATAATTGAGGCTGAATTTCGACGCTTCAACCTCACGCGGGTCTTCTTCGTTTTCGTCCCGCATAGCCACGATTTCTGGATGCCGATAGAGCGCGTTATCGTCAAACTCGAACTTTGCATCCAGCGCCAGCACCTCGCCGGTCTTCGTCACTACCAGCGGATTAATCTCGACCAGTGAACAATCCAGTGTGCTGAATAGCTTATAGACGTTCATGATGAGTTTCGCGGCCGCTTTCAACTGGTCACCGGTAAACTCGAGTTGCCGTGCAAGTTTCAATGCCATGTACGGCGGCATCCCTAAAAGCGGATGCACTTTTTCTCTGTAAATCTTGTCGGGCGACTTTTCGGCGACCGTTTCAATGTCGACCCCGCCTTCGATGCTGACGACCACTACCGGCACGCCGCTTTCGCGATCCATTAGTATGGCAAAATAAACCTCACGCTGGATCTCGACGGACTCTGCTACCATAACTTTATGAACCAGCCGGCCATCCGGCCCGGTCTGATTTGTTACAAGGTAGTGACCCAACATGTTCTGGGCGAGTTCACGCGCCTCGGCCGGCGTCGAACAAAGGCGTACACCGCCCTTAAGCCCATTTTTGAAAGTGCCTTTGCCTCTACCTCCCGCATGAATTTGCGCTTTAACTACGAGGTGGGACGTCTTGAGATCAGCGGCTACTTTTTCTGCCTCTTCCGGCGTATCAGCCGGTACACCCTTCGGAGAGGCAACCCCGAACCGTTGGAAAAGCTCTTTGGCCTGATATTCGTGGATATTCATGAGGAGAACGAAAGACGACCTGAACCGGCCGACCTGACGCCTACATAGGTCTGGCCGCGAATGGCGTCAAGTCGGCGCACTCTACCCAAATGGAGGGAATTTCATGAGAAGACAAAAAAGCGAAGGCAAAATTTCAGAACAAGGCCACAAAGGTCGCAAAGATCTGAGACAGAAGATCACTCTTTGTGGCCTTTGGCGACCTTGCTATGAAAAATCATTCCAATTGATCTTGTTGTGAATGATTTTGTCTTTTCGTGAGCTTTGTGACCTTGTTGTTGCATGCCACTTTTCGTTGAACAACGTGTCCTTGAGCGACTTCATCGGCTCGGGTTCAACGAGTCACAGTTTGCTGAGTTCTTCGCCCGGTCAGGAGGACCCGGCGGTCAAAACGTTAATAAAGTCTCCACGGCCGTGACCTTGCGGCACATTCCCACCGGATTGTCTGTGACCGTCAGTGATTCTCGCTCACAACACCAGAACCGATCCCTCGCGGTTCTGCGCTTGGTCGAATTATTGGAGCAACGAGAAATTGACGCCAGAAACCGGCGCAGAGCGGAAAAAGAGAAGGCGCGCCGCCGGCGTTCTCCCCGTCCACCGGCTCTGAAGCGTAAAATTCGGGAGATGAAAGAACGCCGGGCGAGTACGAAAAAACAGCGCCGCTCGCCGAGGAACGCAGATTAACCGCGGACTGGAGGGGAGCCGCTTTTACGCGCTGCCAGACCTCGCAACAAGACCGGAGAAAACAAATCAGGGGACGCTGGGAATTGTTGCTAGCAGGCGGCTCCCGGGAACAACCACGGCGTGAATTCACCCTTGGCGGAACCCGTTAAGACGCTGTCGGTTGTGGCACTATCAGGAGCCGTTCGCGGGAGGCGCCGTTTATGGCGATACGGGTGTTGATTGGGCGCCCAACATTCGCTCCACATATTTTGCAATGAGATCGAATTCCAGGTTCACGCGGTCGCCCGGTCTTCGTTGATGCAAGTTAGTCACCTGCCAAGTGTGGGGGATAATCCAGATAACAAAACGATCAGGATGCAATTCAGCCACGGTGAGGCTGATACCGTCCACGGCAACTGACCCTTTGAAGACGATGTACCGCGAAAATGCCTCCGGAAGAGCAACCTCCACTCGATGATCGCTGCCGGCGGGTTCAATAGATTCAATCCGAGCCGTGGTGTCGATATGCCCCTGCACAACGTGCCCATCGAACCGGCCATTTGCCAGCATAGGTCGCTCCAGATTGATTACATCCCCCGGCTTAAGGTCTCCCAAATTGGTTCGCCGTAACGTTTCGCCCAACAAGTCGAAACGAATCTCGGCCCCATTCACGGCGGTAACGGTCAGGCAGCAGCCATTTAAGGCTAAGCTGGCTCCGACCTCCAATTCGGTGGCGAGCTGGGTACCGATTACCAACTGGGTGCCCCCGTTTGAAGTCGGTTCCGCGCGTTTGATTTGACCAGTGGTTTCTACGATTCCTGTGAACACGAGGGGTTGGAGGTTAAAAGTTAGAGGTTTAAAGTTTTGGGTTATAAGTTGGTTGTAACGCCCGGCAGTTCAGGGTTTGAAATTAGACGTTCAGGGTCGAACGTGCAAAGTTGCTTGTTTTCCAAGACCAGAGAATCGTCAATGCGAGCGTCAGAACCGCAACGTCCAACCCATAACCTAAAACTTTAAACCTCTAACTTTAACCTCCTACCTGAATGGAACGTAACGGCTCCATCGAAAACCTCGTCATCGTAGGCACGGGTTGCTCCGGCTTGACCGCCGCGATCTATGCGGCCCGGGCAAACCTTTCTCCTTTGGTCTTGGAAGGTCGTGAACCAGGCGGCCAACTTACTACAACCACACTAGTCGAGAATTTCCCAGGATTTCCCGACGGGATCGATGGCCCGCAACTGATTATGAACATGCACCGGCAAGCGGAGAAATTTGGCGCTCGCTTCCGGTACGCCGAGGTCGACGAATTCGAACCCGGTAAGAATCTTCATCGTCTCAAGGTCGACGGCGAATGGCTGGAAGCGAAGAGCGTGATTGTTGCCAGTGGCGCGTCGGCCAAATGGCTCGGGTTGCCCAACGAGAAAGGGATGAAGGGTCATGGTCTGACTTCGTGCGCCACCTGTGATGGAGCCTTTTACCGGAACGTCCCGGTCTGTGTGGTCGGCGGGGGCGATACCGCGTGTGAGGAGGCGGTGTTTCTAACCAAATTCGCTTCCGAGGTTCACCTGATTCATCGCCGGGATTCGTTTCGTGCCTCTGCGATTCTGGCGGCGCGAGCCCTCAATCATCCGAAGATCAAACCGATTTGGAATACGGTAATCACGGAGTACCTAGCCGATGAACGGGGCGAAATGCGCGCGGTTAAACTCAAAAACATCGAAACCAACGAGGAATCCACCTTGGAAGTGAAGTGCGCCTTTATTGCAATCGGCCACACTCCAAATACGGATGCATTTCGCAATTGGCTGCCGACAGATAAGAACGGTTACTTGCTCAAGAAAAATGGGTCACTGACGGAGATATCCGGGGTTTTTGCGGCTGGAGATGTGGTTGATCCCTACTATCGTCAGGCTGTAACAGCTGCCGGCCAAGGTTGCATGGCCGCAATGGATGCCGAGCGCTATTTGACGGACCAGGAGTAATTCGTAGCGGCCGCGAAATGCCTATTCCGTACGGAGCTTGTCACATTTGCGCGCTGCGACGGTTTAGCGAGGCCTGGAGAGGAGCCCCTTTCGCCCCTACCAACACCAGCGCCACAGATTTGACAGACAAAGAGTTCATAGAGCGGAGAACGTGTGAAGAGGCGGCTCCCGGGAATGGCCCCTGATATGGCCACCTCCGACGACGTCTCCATTAGAGCAATGTTACAGGATCAAGATGCGCCATGGGTTGTTCCCAGGAGCCGCCTGCCAACGGGGCTCGCGGTGTGTAGCACGCCTGTTTCCTCCGACCGATCGGTTGGGCTTAACAAAACGCAAAAGCGGCTCCCCTCCAGGCATCGCTCCCCCCGCCTAAAATCGAAAAGGCACGCGACGATGCAGACTCCATGAAGGTTTGCGACTTGACGCAATTTTACTCCCCGTTTAGCGGCGGGGTGAAGCGCTACCTCGAAGAGAAGCGGAAGTATGCGATCGCTAACGGTCATCAACACCTTCTGATCATCCCGGGAGACGAAACCTCATGCGTGGAAACCGAAGACAGCCGCACTTACTCTATTAAGTCACCGCTCGTTTCACGGACTTCGCGCTATCGCGCTCTATTGCACCTGGGCGCTGTGCAACAGCTCCTCGAGCGGGAGCGACCAGATGTTATCGAATCAAGCGACCCCTACCAGCTAGCCTGGAAAGCGATCTCTTCCGGATGCGCCTTACGCATTCCAGTAGTCGGTTTCTATCACTCGAATTTCCCCGAAGCCTATCTGAGGACTACCTCAAAATTCCTGGGAGAAACTGCCACCGAGATCGTGATGGAGATGGCTCGAGCCTACGTTCGTGCGCTCTATAACCATTTTAGCGCTACATTTGTCCCATCGGCTGCGCTCGGTCAGGTATTGGGTCAATGGGGAGTCGAGAATGTGATCTTGGCAGAGCTTGGGATCGACACCGATATCTTTCGACCTGGGAAAGATGGAAACGCCACTCGAACCCGGCTGGAGATCCCGACTAACCGATTTCTGCTGCTCTACGTTGGCCGCCTCGCGCACGAAAAGAACGTTAAAACTCTGTTTGACGCTTTTGAGATTTTGAACCGTGAAAACGCCGGGTGTTTTCATTTGCTCGTCGTCGGTGATGGTCCGCTCCGGGATCAGCTTCGGGAACTGTCGAGAGGCACAAAGGCAGTCTCCTGGCTCCGGTACATCTCTGCCCAAGACGAATTGGCAGCGGTCTACCGGGCCGCCGACCTATTCGTACATCCGAGCGTGCAAGAGACGTTCGGACTGGTGGCGCTAGAAGCCCAAGCAAGCGGAACTCCTGTAGTCGGTATCCGGGGAAGCTATATGGACCGAATTATTCTGAGCGATCAAACGCATTGGGCAGAAGAGAATTCTCCGGATTCCCTGGCAGCCGCGATTCTCGAGTCGAAAAAATTAGATCTGGCTCAGATCGGCGAGGCTGCGAGCCAACAGGTTGCTAAACGCTATTCTTGGCGCCGCGTTTTTCGCCAGATGTTTGACATCTACGGCCAGCTTCGTGCTGAGTAGCGTTTGCGCGTTTGGCGTTCGGCGTTCGGCGACTGTCGCGCAGCCACTTAGAAAGCCAGCAGCGTGTGGCCCCGAAGACGGAGAGGCTAAAACTTCCCTTGCAGGCCATCGTCTTTAGAGAAGTATCAATGTTGAATGTCGCCCGCATCGCCGAACGCCAAACGCCAAACGCCAAGCGCCGAACGCTTCGTTGTGCGCTTATATCAGCCAACTGATCGAGAGGCGGTTCGCGATCTTTGCTGTCGAACCGGGTTCCTCGGCAAACCAATCGATCCGGTCTTCGAGGACCGGGAGTTGTTTGCTGATTTTTTAACCGATTACTATCTCACTTGCGAGCCTGACTCAGCGTTCATCGTTACCGTTGATGACGCCGTTGTTGGTTACCTGCTTGGATGCCGATTTCCGCGCCGGCATCAGATCTTTAGTGTTCGCCAATCTGTTTCCCTCGGCGCTAAAGCGCTGTTTCGTCTTCCGCGTTACAAAGCGGAATCGCGACGGTACATTCGATGGATTGCATTGAACGCTTGGCGTGAGGTGCCGGATGCGCCCCGAGACGTAGGCCATTTTCACATGAATTTTTTGCCCAAACTTAAACGGATCGCGGTTTTTCGAGAGGTCTTGGAGCGCTATCTCCGGTTTCTAGCCGACCACGAAGTCAAACAGATCAGCGCGCAAATGGTCACCTTTGACGAACGTCGAACCCTTCATCTGTTCGAACGTTATGGGTTCCGGGTTCTAAATCGTTCACGAATATCAAAGTTTGAGCGTTTCACTTCCGAGTCGGTTTATCTGTCGACGATCATCAAAGATATTGTTGAAAAGGACGGGCGGGTTCTCTACCAAGTAGCGCCTGGCACGCATCGAGCAAATTCCGGATCGCAAACGGATGCGCACTGAGGCGGACCGTAAGGGTGGCGCGACGCCGGCGCGAATAAGCACGTCCCGGATGTTGTCGCCGGCGCTTCTCTTTATCTTGTTAGCGCTGCCGTCGGTATATTTGTTTTGCTCGGTACCTCCTCTATGGCGGGATAGCGATGCATTCTACCAGGTCGCAACCAAGTTCGAGTTCTTGACGGTCCTGCACTGGCCACCTCTGTATTGCTTTTGCGCCCGGCTTCCATTCTTGCTCGCGACGATCCTGGATGGGTCTCTTTTTCACAGTGGCTTCTCATTCAATTGGCCCCGGGTTACCGATCTCGGCGTCTATTTGTTGCTAGTCTTCCAGCATCTTTTTCTGATCGGCGCTCTGCTCAGTGTTTGCGTAACATTGGCTAAAAGCTGGCCGGTTCGATTCCTGATAGGTGCCGTTTTTGCGTCTTGTGCTCCAATTTATGTTTTTGCCCATTGTGTCGGCTCCGAAGCAATCATGGCTCCTCTCCTGATGTTGGCCGGCACCGCCGGACTTAAATATCTTTGTTCCCCCTCCCCGCGGCGGCTAATCCTTCTGTTCTGCTTCATTGTCTTGAATATTCTCGATCGGCACGCGAACGGAGTAGTCGCCGGGCTAGTTCCTTTGGCGATCTTGTCGCTACTCGGTTTAGCCGTTGCGCGGCCTTCGCTTTCTCCCCCTTCCCATTCTTCGATTAACCTGCGGAGCTTTTTTCTCAGCGTCGCAGTTGGCGTCGTCGCAATTTTAACAGCTAACGCCGTTATCCTGGGTGTTTGCCGGTTTGATAAAATTCCTTATCGATCGAGGGCCGGTTACGCTTTCGTTTGGAGGCTTGATTTCATCAAAGATCTGCCTTTGGAACGACAATCGGCAATTATTAATAAGGCTGAGACTGATCTCCAGGATCCAGCCCTTACCGCCGCATTAGAAAAGCTAAAAGAAATGTCGGCTCGCGGTGAGTTTAACCCGGATGATATTTGTGAGGCGTTGGACAAGACTCTTGGCGAGGAGGGTTTTCAGGGCCAGAAACGCCACGTTGCCCTCGACCAGAAGCTGAATCGCTTCTTCACGTACTTCCTCGGACACGACCCGGCAGATCTATTTCATGTGGTCGCGGGGGACGTGGGAGCAGGCATGAGCTTTACACCGAGTTTGTTAACCAAGGATCCGTTTTTGTGCACCGATTGGTTAGGAAAGCGGGTTTCGGAGCCCAGGTTTCAGCCCATCCAGGGATTGAAAACATTGTCGTCCTATTCAGAACCGACAAAACAATACGACACGTCCTTCTACTTCCATCTTTGGGCTTTTCTACCCCTGTTTGTTATTGCCGGCGGAGTAGTAGTTACCGGGGTAGTCTATATTCTGAAGGCAAAAAACTGGCGTGACCTGGTACTGGGAGTTTATTCCCTGTCTTGTACCGCTATCGGTATTGTATGCGCGGTAGTCAGCTTCATCGTAGTCGCGTTGCTTCCGCGTCTGATGTTACCGACGCTAATACTACTATTATTTGCTGTGGTGGTCCTACTACTGCGCTTGGACCCCGATAAAGTTGGCGAAACGGCGACATGAGGCGCGAAGCGCTCGCTCCGAAAGCTTTCGAGGCTGGCCAGATTTTTCTCCGAGAGTCTGTCGGAAACTGGTTAGGTGATGAGCTTTCTGTCCCGAAGGGAGTTGTCGGATTTTTGCCGCGAAACGGCTACATATTATACGCCCAGCGTGATCACCTTCTGAGGCCTGATCAGCGTTGGGAAGGTGCAGACGGTGCAGTCGCGACGACTTGATCAACCAGGCCGTACGCTTTGGCCTCTTCGGCTGAAAGCCAGAAGTCACGATCCATATCGATCAGAATCTCTGCCTCGCTCTTTCCGGTATGCAATGCGTAGATCCGGCTAAGGCGCTGCTTCGCTTTCAGGAGTTGTTCTACGGATCTTTCCATGTCGCTAGCTACACCTTGAGCACCGCCGGACGGTTGATGGATCATGATATCGCAGTTGGGAAGCGCGTGTCTTTTTCCCTTGGTACCTGCTGCTAACAAGAACGACCCCATGCTCGCAGCCATGCCTAAGCAATAGGTCGCTACGTCACAGCTCAAGAACTGCATCGTGTCGTAGATGGCTAGGCCAGCGGTCACCGATCCCCCGGGAGAATTGATGTAGAGACTGACATCCTGATCCGCCGCTTGAGTCTGTAAAAAAAGCAGTTGTGCGACCACCAAGTTCGCTACCGTGTCATCGATTTCCGTGCCGAGAAAGATGATCCGGTCCTTCAGTAGGCGGCTGTAAATGTCATAGCCACGCTCTCCGAATCCGGTGTCTTCGATTACCGTCGGAACCAACACAGGGGCCTGGGGTTCATCGGCTTCTTGTCTCATGGGATCCACTTTCGGACACAAGTCTTGGTTTTCAAGCAGCTTAAAATTGAAAGTAGATAAAGGGCCGTAACCCGGTCTTAGCCAACAACGCCACACAGAGCGTGGCCAGCACCAAGATAGCGAACGCGAGCTCGGGATTCAGCGCCGGTTTCTCGCGCCATGCCCTAAGCGAACGCACCACAAACGTATCGCAAACGACGGGTAATACTAACAAAAGCCAAGGGATCATCCCGGCTTGATGCTCGGCCCCCGGGGCGCCGGATTTCAGCGAGAAAATATTGCCGATGAAATTCAATGTGTCTTGAAAGTTCGATGCCCGAAACGGGATCCAGAGCAGAAAAACAATGATCTGCGTTACCACCCAACCGAATACGAGATCGATACTCAGCCCGAACTCACGATACTCTTTCCGCGTTTGGCCTATCCGGATCACCTTTTCGGCACAGAGCACAGCGCCATGCATACCGCCCCACAAGACGAAGTTCCAACTGGCTCCATGCCAGAGCCCACCTAACAGCATCGTGCACATTAAATTGCGCAACTGCCTTAATAACGTGCCCCGGTTACCACCTAGAGGAATGTAAAGGTAATCGCGCAGCCAAGTGGAAAGAGAGATATGCCAGCGATGCCAGAAGGTGGTCAGACTGGTCGCACAATATGGGAAGTTGAAATTGTCTGGTAAGCGATAACCAAACAGTCGGGATACACCGATGGCGATCAATGAATAACCGTTAAAGTCGAAATAGATCTGGCAATAAAATCCTAAACCGCCCGCCAGCAGATAAATCCAGGAGAACTGCGCCGGCGCTTTAAAAACGGAATCCACGAATGGGGCAATCGCGTCGGCAAACACTACCTTATACAGGAACCCGAAGCCGATGGACTGCAGCGCCACGAAGAGATCCTCACCGTCGAATGTTCTTTTCTTCTCTATCTGAGGCAGAAAAACCGTGGCGCGAACGATCGGCCCGGCGACCAGCTGGGGGAAGAAGGCAATGTATAACGCCACGTCGAGCAACGAGACTTCTCGATCCACATTTCCGCGGAAAGTATCTACCGCCAACGTGATGGCGTGGAACGTATAGAAGCTGATTCCGATCGGAAGGAGTATCTGAAAAAGAAGGCTCGAGGCAGCGACATGTACTCCGAGGCCCTGCAGCGCCAAAACCAGATTAGCTTCGAAAAAATTGAAGTATTTGAAAAAGCCTAAGACAGCGAGCTCAACACCCAGACAGCACCACAAATAAATCAAAGCCCGGCGCCGGTTCCCTTTTCTTCGTTCGTACAGGACAAATCGGGCGCCGAAGAAGACGGACAAAATAACAAAACTTAGCAGCCCGAGGAAGCGCCAGTCCCACCAGGCGTAAAAAACGAAGCTGGCCCCGACTAACAATACTTTCCGCAGAAAGTTCGAAGGCAACAGCCAATAAGTTGGCAATACCAACAGCAGAAAACAGAAGAAGGATCCCGAGTTGAACAGCATTTAGAGGCTCTTCGATTGAATCTGTTCAACCAAGTATTTGGCGAATTCTTCGGAGTAGAGTTCTGCACCGGGTTGCCGCAAGTGAAGTTGATCGTACCAGAGGGACGGTGAATTCAATTCGTCCACTAGTCGCGTAGCGTCCCCATCAAAGAATCGCTCGTTGCCCGGTTGGCGGCGCTTCCAAATGTTGTAGTCGGCGTTTGGCTTCGACCAGCTAGGAAAGGCAAAGAAATATTCCGACTTGATCAGGCCTCGGAACACGTCTCTGAAATCCTGGTCCCTCTTCTTCTGCCAAGCCAGATTCTCCGCAAACGTCGAGGTTAAACGTTTATCCAGTGCCGAATCGTGGACGCTATCGAGTGAGGCGCGAGGCGCGAACCCAAGGCTCTGAGTAAGATTTGGAACAAAAGGTTCTGTCTTAGCCGGCGCGGTTAGGGCTTCCATCCGCGGCACGTAACCGACGTGGAATAGGTTGAAAAGCTCACATCCGGCAATGTTGGTGAGAAGCGTGTGCTCTCTAATCCAATCGACAGGGCGATACTTCAGAGCTAGCCACGAAAAAATCATCGGCAGGTTTGGCGGATCAAGATATCGGAGTGAGCGCCCGGTGGATCCATTCCTCAGGAAATTGTTTAGAGGGTTTTTGTCATAACCAAGCTCAACTTCCCGGCAAAGGATTACCTTCGTCCGGCGAAGTGCATCGAGCTGATCCGGCCGCAAGGCTTCCACAAACTCTTTCAAATATTCGTATCTTTCCGCATGGTTCGCACCGGCGAATGACAGTTGAATCACCAGCGCGGGGATACCCTGCTGCACGAGCACTCGCTGCACGCGCTCGCCATCAAAACCGTTCCAAGTTACGCTGCTCCCCTCAACGATAATGACGTACTGAATTCCAGTTAATGATTCTCGGTCCAGCTTTTGTCCCGCTTTTAAGACCAACCCAGGAGCTGGTGAGTCGGGATACGATCCCGGGAGCGGCATCGATAGGTTGATGATCACCAGCCAAAGGCCGAGTGGCAGCAGAAGGCTATACCAGCGTGGCATCCGCCCCATTCCTGACGGTACCCGACATCCAGCCAACACAATCAATAAGACGCATCCAACTAGTGGAACCATCATAGTGAAGCGGCAAGCGGCGCAGCCGAGAAGCTCGACGAGCCTATCGTTGTGGGCTGGTCGGTGGGTTGTCGGCGTTTACAGCTGGTGGTTCTTGATGGCATCGATGAAGTAATTAGCAAAAGCTTGAGTAAAGATGCGTGCACCGGCAGGTTTCAAGTGCTGTTCGTCCGCCCAAAGCCCGGGATCCGCTAAGCTCTCGCGCAAAGCCTCCGCGTCTCCGTTGAAGAAGGGCTGATGTTTCGGCGATTGGCTAAACCATAAGTTGTAACGATACATTGGGGCGGACCAACTTGTAACACTGAAGAAGCAAGGGGTCGCGCCCACGTTCTCAAACAGCTTCCCGTACTCCGTGTCGCGAGCGGCAACCCATGCCGTCGTCGAATGGTAAATCTTGAGATCGATCTTCGAGGGATCGCTTGGAAATTTAAGCGGGAGCGGACCGTTTGGGTTGAAATTCGGGCTTCGGGTCTCCCTGGGAACAAATCCGTTCTGAGGAGGAAGCGATCTCCCGGTTTGAATGCGGTCAAGGTAGCCGACGCGAAAAAGGTTGAAGGCTTCCATGGCAATTATCGAACGAACGAGATCACGCTTGCGGATGAGCCCGATCCAATGCGAGTTGAGCCCAAACCAACGGATGATTTCCGGGAGATTCTGGAGGTTGACGTAAGAGAGCGTGCGATCAGTAAAGCTGTTACTTTCTATCTTATTAAAAGGATCGCGGTCGTAGTAGTACTCCACTTCTCGGCATAAAATTACGCGCGACCGCTTCAGCTGTTCAGTTGCGCTAGCACCGAGGCCTCGTACGAATTCGCGGAGTATTTGCAAGCGCTCCACATGATTCGCCCCGTCCAACGCGATCTGAATCACGGATGCCGCGATGTCGGCCGAACGCAGCTGCGCCTCGAGCTGTTCCCCATCAATGGCGTGCGACGTCGGGCTGCTCCCTTCGATTACGAAAACATATTGGCCCAAAGGTCGGTCGTCCGGTTTGAGGCGGTCGCTCCCGAATTGAGCGACTCGCGTCGTGGCAGCGTCAGGAAAAGAAGGCTTGAGCGGAGCAAATAGGTTTAGCGTGATCAACCACACAAGTCCCATCGCCACACCGTACGTGGAACTAAGGATTAGCGAGGGCCTTTTCCTTGGCCTTAAAGCGGCGATCAGAACTAGTAGAACGCTGCCGACAACTGGAACAATCATGGGCACAAACAAGCCGGGTGAATTCGATCGGATATGGATCAGCCGGGATCAGGGGTCTGACAAGTGGTGCAACGACTCGATTAGACGAACGTGCCAATCTGGCGCTCAATGTTGACAGATCGGTCTAGCGATGTGACGACCTGGCGCATATCCCAGAACACAAAAACCAACCCACATCGTCATAACTCACTGATTCCCTGGCGCTTCCATTCGTTCACTTTCTCTTGGCATGCCTCAAGCTTTTCTTCTGTAGCGTAAACTGAAGGTTTTCCAAAGGAGGTTTAAACCCATGAATATAATCCGTTATCACAACCCAGGTCGGACTGACCTTGGGCAAGCTTTCGACCGTTTCGCCGTGCTTCGCGGTGAACTGGATCGCCTGTTCGATAGCCCATTTGGTCCGGCCTTTCGCACGCCCCGCTCTTTCAACCGTTGGACTCCGGCTCTGGATGTATACCAGGACAAGGACCAATTCACTGTGGTCGCCGAGTTGCCCGGCCTGAAGAAGGAGGAAATCGAGCTGTCACTACACGACGGCGTTCTCACCATCTCGGGAGAGCGGAAGCAGGAGAAGAAAGGTGAGGAAGGCTATAGAAACGAGCGTTTCTTCGGTCGCTTCCAGCGCAGCGTTACGCTGCCCGCCAGCGTCGACGACAATAAAGTGAAAGCGACTTATCAGGACGGTATCCTGAAGGTTGTTTTGCCGAAGGCTGAAGAGGCCAAGCCGAAGCAAATCGAAGTTTCCGTTGGTTAATGGGGTGCAATTGGAGCCGAGCGGACGCTCGGTTCCAAACCAAAAAAAGGAAAAGACTATGAACATCGTTTCTCAAGAGAATCAAAAGTCAGGTCAGCAGGCGACCGAGCAGACTGCCTACGTTGCTCCGTACGTGGATATTGAGGCGGCGGAGTCGGGATACGTCCTTTACGCGGAAATGCCAGGTGTCAGCCGGGATGGCATTCAGATTACCGTTGAGGATGGCAAGCTTGTGCTGGTCGGACAACGGCAAGCTCCGAGTGAGAGTGCAGAAGCGCTGCACCGGGAGACGGGTCAGCTCTCTTATCGCCGAGTGTACGAACTCGATCGGTCAATCGATGCCAACAGGATTTCGGCCCGCATTGACCAGGGCATTCTGACGGTGAATCTGCCGAAGACAGAGGACCTGAAACCTCGACGGATCAACCTCGAGTAAGGGCTGGTTTAGATTTTCTTCGCAGGATAGCCCGTCCGGGATATACCCCGGACGGGTTTTTGCTTGTCGGTTGAGGGCGAAGCCGCCCCATCGTCTTCGTCCTCGTCCTCGAAGGTTTCGTGCATGCGCTGGGCTGCGGCGCTATCGGTGGGGGCAAAATCGGGGCCTTTCGCGGGAGCCGCTTCCTAATCACAGTTTCCAGTCGGCGTACCCGATTCCTGTTGAATTTCTTTCGTTCGAGTCGGCACGGGCGAAAGCGGCTCCCCTCCAGGGAGCGCGCACTACCATGGGCGAACCGAGGCTTTCGCGGTAACTCGGTTCCCAATATCTAGTGCTTGACCAACTCGAAGATGCGCGTTGACTGATCAGTCAAATGAAAGTGGTTCGTATCCATACCTTCGGTGGTCCAGAAGTCTTGCAGCTCGAAGAAGCTCCGCAGCCGGAACCAAGCGAGAATCAAGCTCTGGTCCGTGTAATGGCAGCCGGAATCAATTTCATCGACGTCTATCAACGCAGCGGGCTTTATAAGGTGCCATTCCCATATACGCCCGGAATGGAAGGCGCCGGCACGGTAGAAAAAGCCGGACCCGGGTGCGATCTGGTTCCTGGAACTCGAGTCGCCTGGGCGATGGCGGCGGGCGCATACGCCGAGTACGCGACCGTTCCGACCGCGAAACTGGTACCGATTCCCGATGAAGTAGGATTTGACGCTGCGGCAGCCGTCATGCTGCAGGGTATGACCGCGCACTATTTATCAGAAAGCACCTTCCCGGCAAAATCGGGCGACGTAGCCGTGGTCCATGCCGGCGCCGGCGGGACTGGTTTGCTTTTGATTCAGTTATTGAAATCGAAAGGAGCCACTGTCTATACGACGGTGTCGACCGTGGATAAAGCGAAATTGGCCAAGCAAGCCGGCGCAGACGAAACCATCCTGTATAAGGACGAAGACTTTGTCGCCCGGGTTAAAGAGCTGACGAGCGGCAAAGGGGTCAACGTGGTTTACGATTCAGTTGGACTTACAACCTATCAAGGCGGCTTCGAGGTGCTGCGCCCGCGTGGGACGTTGGTTCTATTCGGTCAATCCAGCGGCAAAGTTCCTCCGATCGATCCAACCATTCTATCTGAAAAGGGTTCTCTCTTTTTGACTCGACCCAGCCTGGCTCACCACAGTGCGGATCGGCAAGAGCTCCTTCATCGTTCCGGCACGATCTTGGGGCTGGTACGCGACGGAAAGCTTCGTCTCCGAATCGAAAAGCGGTACCCATTACCTGAGGTTGCTCAAGCGCATCGCGACTTGGAATCGAGAGCGACTACCGGCAAACTGATTGTCGAAGTCGCCAGCTAAACGAATCAACTAAATAGTCTGCCAGGAGGGGTAGGCATGCGTGGAGCGTTGCCGCGCTTGCGAGGCCGATGGTGAGCAGGGTTGATGATGGACGGAGCGAATCGTGAGGCTAGGCCTTGGCGTGAATCGGCAAAGCCTTCGACATAGGCGTTGAAAGAGGTAAGGCGTGCTCCACGATGTCCCCTTGTTCACCATCGGCCTCGCCAGCGAGGCAGCGCTCCACGGTGGATATTCGGCCATAGCCTAACGCGGAAAAATCCCACCACGGATTTCTCCGCGTTGCAGGCTTTTGGTTTTCCAACTCTTGCTTTATAATCTCCACCAATGGCTGCGAAAAACTCCGAGGTCGAGGCGGTCGATCCCGTTTATACTGCGCGTAGAAAGAACTTAGAATTGGCGTTGCAACAAATAGCCAAGGACTATGGAGAAGGCGCGATCATGCGGCTCGGCGACGACCGAGTGACCGCGGTTGAAGTCATTCCGACTGGGAATATTCTAATAGACCGAGCGTTGGGAGTCGGTGGATTTCCGCGGGGCCGAGTTGTCGAAATTTTTGGGCCGGAATCGTCAGGTAAAACGACGCTGACGTTGACCGTTATCGCGCAAGCGCAACGGCAAGGTGGTCTCGCTGGATTTATTGATGTCGAACATGCGCTCGATCCGGGGTACGCTAAGCGATTAGGCGTCAACTTAGACGACTTGTTAGTGTCTCAGCCGAGTTCCGGCGAAGAAGCCTTGAGGATCTGTGAAACCCTGGTGCGTTCAAACGCGTTGGATGTGATTGTGATCGACTCGGTAGCGGCATTAGTGACCAAAGCCGAACTCGAAGGCGAGATCGGGGACGCCACGGTCGGCGCACAGGCCCGGCTCATGAGTGCAGCCCTTCGGAAGCTAACCGCTCTTATCGCAAAGGCCCGCACCTGCTGCATTTTTACTAACCAGATTCGGGAAAAGATCGGGGTTATGTTTGGTAACCCGGAGACAACGCCGGGAGGAAAGGCCTTGAAATTCTATTCGAGCGTCCGCGTTGACATCCGCCGGATCAGCGCCATCAAGCTGACTGATGGGACCGTCGTGGGCAACCGCACGAAAGTGAAGATCGTAAAAAACAAAGTCGCTCCTCCATTCACAGAAGCGGAATTTGATATCATGTACAATGAGGGCATCTCGAATGTCGGCGCATTGCTCGACCTTGCCCTGGAAAAGAATATTTTGGAAAAGCGCGGCTCTTGGATTTCGTACAAAGGCCAGCAGCTTGCTCAAGGCAGAGATGCAGCTAAGGAGACATTGAAAGCAGACCGGAAGCTTTACGCAGAGGTCGAAGAGATCGTGAAGGCCGCATTGGACGGTGATGCTCATAAGCACTAGGGCTGCACCGCTAATAAATGCACATTGATTCCTGAGCGACGCAGCCCGCGCCAGCAGAGATTGTTCCGGCCACATCGAGGCATTTCGCCGGCGATTCGTACGATCACAGGCCACGAAGTATGAGTAAGATTTTGACGCCAAAGACCGCATTTGAAGTAAGACAATCTTTTCTAGATTTCTTCCAGGAAAAGCAGCACACGATTGTGTCCTCAGCGAGCTTATTGCCGACTTCGCCGAACCTTCTGTTCACGAATGCCGGTATGAATCAGTTCGTCCCTTATTTCTTGGGACAGGAGAAAGCTCCTTTTCGTCCGCCCCGAGCGGCTGATACGCAGAAATGCATCCGAGCCGGTGGCAAGCATAACGACTTGGACGATGTAGGATTCGATACCTACCACCACACCTTCTTCGAAATGCTCGGCAATTGGAGCTTTGGCGACTACTTCAAAAAGGAAGCGATTGAATGGGCCTGGGAGCTTCTCGTCGAACGCTGGCAATTTCCGCCCGCCCGGCTGTATGCTACCGTATACAGTCCTGGCCCCGGAGATCCGGCGTCGTTCGACGCGGAAGCGCACGAAAACTGGAGCGCGCTGTTTGCCCGCGCGGGTCTAGATCCGAAAGTGCATGTCGTCTCCGGTAACAAAAAAGACAACTTCTGGATGATGGGAGAGACGGGTCCGTGTGGTCCCTGTTCAGAGATTCACATGGACCTCACTCCTGCCGGTGATACCCAGGGCCGTCTTGTGAATCAGGGAGATGCCTCCTGTATGGAAATCTGGAATTTGGTTTTCATACAGTTCAACGCTAACCCGGACGGCAGTTACTCGCCGCTTCCCATGAAGCATGTTGATACTGGGATGGGTTTCGAACGGGTGGGCGGCATTATCGAGTGCAGCAATGGTCTACGCGATTTTTCCCGGCCTAGCTCTAACTACGAAAGCCAGGTTTTTCGGCCTATTTTCCAGACGATTAGCGAACTAAGCGGAGCTCAGTACCACGCGACCCTTCCCGCGACCCGAAATAATCTGACCCAGCAAGAAAAGATCGATGTCGCGTTTCGTGTGGTATCAGATCACATCCGCACACTTTGCTTTGCAATTGCCGACGGCATTATCCCGAGCAACACCGATCGAAACTATGTTATCCGACGGATCTTGCGCCGGGCGGTCCTATTCGGGCGCGACCTTGGGTTCGGTTCAGCCGGCTTCCTCGCGAAGCTGGCGCCCACGGTCGTAGCGGAATTCGGAAACGCCTTCCCAGAGCTCATCGCGAACCAGGAAAAGATCACACATATTCTAGCTGACGAAGAAGCTCTGTTTAACCGGACACTGGATCGCGGCCTTCGCATTTTCGAAGATCATCTAAAAGAGCATCCAACCGGACAATTCTCACCGGAGACCGCGTTCATGCTATACGACACCTACGGTTTCCCGGTCGATCTTACTGAGGTTCTAGCCCGCGAACGAGGTCTGACCCTCGATTTGCAAGCGGTCGACCGTTTTCTGGACGCTCAGCGGGAGCGGTCCCGGGCCGCACAAGAAAAGTCGATCGTGTCTGCAGCGGAAGAATCGGTTCCCACCGAGTTCGTCGGGTTTTCTTCGGCGGAATCTGACGCCACGGCTGTATCCGCACTTCCGCAGAAAGGAGAGGTCTTAGTAGCCGTTGATCGTTCTCCCTTTTATGCGGAGATGGGCGGACAAGTCAGTGATACGGGCGAGCTAGTAACGTCGAGTGGGCGCAAACTACCGGTGAAGGGCGTGGTGAAGCAGGGCAGGACGTTCTACTTGAGCTTGCCGGAAGATTCTAGTTTTCAGACGCCCGATCAGGTGAAACTCAAGATCGACCTGAAACGCCGCCGGTTAATCGAGGCTAATCACACCGCGACTCATTTGTTACACTGGGCTCTTCACCAAGTCGTGGGCAACGATGCCACGCAGAAAGGATCCTACGTCGGACCAGAGTACTTGCGGTTCGACTTCAATAGTAACGCACTTTCGCCGGAGCAGGTCCGATCAGTTGAACAGCTGGTCAACAGACAAGTGACATTGGATGACCCGGTTACCTGGCAAGAGTTCCCTTACGATGCGGTGAAGCGGCGACCCGAGATAATGCAGTTCTTCGGTGAAAAGTACGGGGCATCGGTTCGAGTAGTTCAGATCGGCGGTATAGCTGGTCAATTGGATGGTTATTCGTTGGAGCTGTGCGGTGGCACCCATGTACGTCGAACGGGAGAGATTGGCCTGTTTGTCATCAGTGCCGAAGGCGCTATCTCTGCAGGTGTCCGACGGGTGGAAGCTTTGACTGGATTGACCGCCTTGCGCTACTTGCGGGCCGAACTAGAGAAAGAGAACAAACGCGCGGACGAGTTGCAGCAACAACTCCTCGACTTACGGAAGACGGTTGAGAAGGAGCGCTCGCAGGCGATGCAACGCGAAGCGGAACAATATCTGAGCAACTTCGATCTGCGGTCGGGCAAACTGGTCCAATCGATTGAAAACGTTACCGGCGATTTCTTGCAAGCGATCGCTGGCGCCCTGAAGGCGAAGAAGTTTGATGGTCTGGCAGTGCTTTTCGGTAAACAACCCGACCAGATTCATGTGCTCGCGTTCTGCGGGCCTTCCGTGATGAAGGATCAACCAGCCGGAAAACTGGTGCAGGAGCTGACCGCAATTCTAAATGGCAAAGGCGGCGGCAAACCGGATTTGGCCAGGGGCGTAGGTAAGGACGTCTCCAAGCTCCCAGAGGCTCTGGCGAGAGCTCGCGAGATCACTACCAAGATCGGCTCATCGAACTGAAGCACCGGGCAGGGCTGATACCAGGTACCTCCTTCTGGTTCTTGTCCTCGAACCCGGGCACGTGACGTGAAGGCCTGAATGTAGACCGCATCGGACTAGTTTGTCGTCCCGAAGGCACTAGATGAAGGTAGCCAGACAGTTTACTGCCTGGAATGTGTCCAAGGAAGGACCGTCCCGGAGGGCAAGGTGTGATTGGGTCGGAGGAAACGTTCTATCCGTTGAGCGGTGAACGGCGAGTAGACCAACTAAGACCGTACCCTGCGGGACGGATCTTTTGTTGAGCCCATTCCAGGCAATAAATTGCCTGGCCACTATCATTCCATCCCTCCGAGACAAAAGCACTTCCTGAGACCTGTCCGCAAAATCCAATGCACATGGCCGACCGGAGTAATGGAGTTCTGGAGCAGGGCGCTTTCGCCCGAAACGCACCGGTCGGCCACAGAGTCGGGCGCCAGGATTGGGCCCTCGAAAGAAAAGCGGTGGGTTACGCAGGCCCTTTATGATACTCTCAGCCCAGAATGAGACAGGACCTAGAAAAGTTTATCGTCGAAGGCGCCCGCCGGGTAACGCCAGCGAGCCTGGGCCGTCTTATTCGGCACCTACCCGAAATTCGGCTTGTTGCCACCCAGGTGACTGAATTTGCCCAGTTGCCGGATCAGGTCGAATTCCTGGCTCAATTAATTGAGGATTTTTACTCGGGACTGAGTCCCGACATCCCTTACACCGCAATCGCAGAGGCAGCGTTCGCCCTTTCTTACTTGCGGAAAGGCATCGATATCATCCCCGACTCGATCTCCGGGGTCGGCTACGCCGACGACGCCGCGATCATTAACATGGTCTTTGAAACTTACAAACAGCCTTTTCTCGACCACGTTCTTGCCCGCAAATCACGCGAAGAGTTGTCGTAGCTGCGGAAGCGCTCATTGACCATCAGCAGAGTCAGCAGATAACTCACGAAAGGTGAGCACCGTCGTACTCATTAAGGTCTGGAACATCATAGCGCGTCGCTACTGGCGGTAAGGCGTATCTCTTCTTTATCGTGGCGGGATTTCCGGCCAGCAGCAGTCCGGTTCCCTCTTTAGAAAAGTCTTTGGTTACCACCGCTCCTGCGCCAACGACGCAATCGGATGGTATTCTACAGTACACAAGCGTTGCTCGCGCGCAGACGTAGCAGCGGTCGGCGATCGTTAACTCACGCCATTCGATTCGGCTAGCCCCGTCGTGGGAAATGAAAAAATGCGTCCAAAATTGCGAATCCCGGCCTCCGATAAGACATCGATTCCCAATTCTTACCCCGCCGGAACAGTCAAAAAAGTGGCGACTTGTTATTTGAGAATTATTTCCGATCGAGAAACCGTCCGGCCAATCCCTGTGCTTACTGGCCATAAAATGGTTCAGGTTGAAAACCTTAGTTTCATTGCCGATTTCAAGCGTCTGCAAGTCGCGGAAAAGGTTGAAATGTCCGATCTGGCAATTCGCTCCAATGCGCACCTGGGCGCACAAAATGATTGAGCAACCGATTTTTGTGTCTTTGCCGATTGACCAACCCAGCGCGGAACGCAACAAAAAGCGCTTTGCGGGATGGGGCAATAACATTGCGAAGAGCTGCACCAACACGCTGAGGACCCGTGGGAGCCCACTCGGGACAGTGGCGCTCCGATTAGAAGAAAAATGCTCGGATGTCTTCGCTAAGGGTATCATATCAAGCCGCTCGGGCCGATATTGGATGCTTGTTTTCTAGACTACCTTCTAGCGTAACTCGTTGATTCCCTAGCGCAAATGCGCGATACAGGGTTCGAACCTGTGACCCCTACCGTGTCAAGGTAGTGCTCTACCACTGAGCTAACCGCGCGTCTCTGAGACAGAAGTTGCTCCGTTAGCTCTAAATCGTGCCTTTTTCAACAATCTTTTGCCGTAGCATAAAGAGATTCTGTTAAGCCGGCACAAGAGAAGTCCGCGACACTACATTACCCGCTTCCGTGCCAGGTCTCGGACACTTTTATCTCGATTTTGGCATTTTTAGTCTCTTCCTGTGGAAAACGTTCAATCGCCGTCGAACGTTCACGCCAAGCCAACCTCTTTAGGAGAAGCCGCTTCTCTTAGGGGCCTAGCCATATATGTCGTCGTCCTCGGCACTGTAGCCGCCTCGCGAGAAAACTCGGATGGTTTGCCAGCACGTATCGCACGAAGTTAGGTGGTCGTTATGATTGACCTGGCGCTACGTTTCTCGCAGGATTCGTGAAAAGTCGCATGGAGGGGACAACTCGGAGAACCTCTTGCAATCGCATTCTCGGTTAGGTAGTCGGGCAAAACTTGGTGTTCGGATCCTGTTATTCGCGCCGAAAATACGTTATCGGCCTCCCTCGCTCAGGCGCTCACTGATCGCCGGGCCTTCAATCATTATGAACAGAAATAGCTGTTTTTGTCTTTTGCTGATAATCGCTCTCGGGCACAAAGCTTCGTCCGCAACGCAATACGACGATACGGTTAAGGAGTTGATGGAGCGGTATCAGCAAGTCGAAGCTCAGCTCGATCGCTCCATTCGATACTCCAAAAAGACAGAATCCGAAGGAAACACAACGGTTGAGCGAGCCTGGTACAACGGAGCTGGCGATCCAATAAAAGTCGCGGTCGAGCGCGTAAGTTCGGCGGGACGCGAGCTAACAGAGTATTTTTCTTTAAATTTTGATGATCCCGGCGCGATGTTCGTTTTGACCCGCAAAGAAACGACTCAGCCTGATAGCGGAACCCAAGTAGACGAATCACGCCAGTACTTTGGAAACGATGGAAAACTTCTGCGGGAGCTGAGAAAGAGCGGCAGATTTAAGCAGGGGGAGACGCTGGACACGGTTCGCTTTCCAAACACCACGGTCGACCTTTCCAAGCAACCAAAAGATGATCGCACCGAAGAGCAGCGTGCGGTCGCGGAATACGATTTCTTGTCTGAACCGGCAAAAATTGCCTTGGCGCTGAAACAAGCTGGACCACCAGAGTTTGATCCTTTTGCTGGAGTGACCGGAGATTCGGCGAAATACCGGGTTATCCATGATACTGCATCACCCGACGGTCGTTATGCGGTCGCGCTGGGGTTCACTGATAACGACATCGATTGGGAAGGGCTCAAGGACCCAGATTTTCCGGGGACCTATTCCGCCAACGGATGGCAGCCCGACAATCAGCCTCCTGATCCGGGCTACGGGAAGATTGTCAATTATGTCGTTGATGTTACGACATGCCAGATTCTCGGTACAACGAACGGAGACTACTTTGGGACCAAGCAACGGTACAACCACGACCAATGCGATGTAACCTGGTCGCCCGACTCGAAAACGTTTGTTGAGGTGACGAGCTGGAAATGGGGATACAATCGTTGTACCGCCGGGAAGATCTCCAGTGCTGGCAAGCTTCTAGGGCCCGTTGATTTGGGCAAATATGCGGAGAAAACGGCGCAAGGTTTTCTGGCAACGCACAAAGGTCAAAAGTACAACGGCAGTATTGACATCTCGGTGGCAACAGTGACCGATGCCCGCGTGGTCAACCTCACCATCTTGGGACAGGGGACCAGTGGCGACCACAAAGGAGATGTCTTTTTTTCTTTGAATGAATCCGTCCGAATTCGCGAAACATCGTCCGGTCTGCAATTAGAGGCCGTCAGCATCCACACCTCCCCAGAGAATTAAGTAGTCGGACCGCCGGGACGGCAAGCCGGCGCATCGATCGACGGGACACCTCACCATTTTAAACCAGCAGCTCAGGAGAGAATAACCTCATGCCCTCTGAGGCTCGATTCGTAAATTGCGTCGAGGATTTCCATCAATTTCACAGCCTGGACCGCGCTGTTAATCGGCGGTTCTACCCCGTTGATCGCCCGGAGAAAGTTCTCCATTTGCGGGACGAACTCATTCGGTACCGGCTCAAACGGTAGTTCGACGGTTTCCAGTTTGCCGTCCCGGTCCTCGAATAAAGTGAGTGCGGGGATCTTTTCACTCAGATGCAGTTGTAACACATCCACGATTCGGATGGTCCCTTTTGGTCCGTAGACCACGGTCGAGAAAAGCTCTCGGTTACCCGATTTTCCCAAGGGGATATCGTCCGGAAGGTTCGCTGCCCACGACACCTCGAAAAGCAATGAGCTGCCGTTTTCGAAACGAATCATCCCGTCAGCGCTGTCTTCCACATCGAAGACGGGGGCTTTCGAAAGTTGCGGGAACTTTTGATAGGTTTGAGCTGATACCGTTCGCGGTTTGGGTGTACCCATCAGGTACCAAGCCGCGTCAATTGCGTGTACGCCAAGGTCGATGACGACTCCGCCACCCGCGCGCGACCGGTCCGTAAACCAGCCATCGATTCCACCCGGAGTGCCTCGTGACCGGACCCACATCGTCTTGGCAAAATAGATCTCGCCAAGCCGTCGTTCAGCGACCGCTCTTCGCGCTGCTTGTACCGACCCGGAAAAACGCATCTGGCGTCCGAAGAAATAGATGAGGCCTCGGCTGTCTGCCTCGTTTCGCAATTGGCGCATCTGCTCTGCATTCAAGGTGGGAGGTTTTTCACAGAGAACATGTTTTCCCGCCTGCAGCGCTTTGAGGGTAGCCGGAAAGTGAAGCGAGTTCGGCAGACTAATCACGACCGCCTGGACCGATTGATCCGCGAGCATCTCATCGTAATCAGCAAACAACCGTTTGGGCGCGTATTTGGCCCCAAAAGCTTCCCGTCGCGCCGCGTTCAAATCGCAGGCTGCATAAAGGTGTCCCAAATCACTTCCTTGAACTCCTTCGGCATGTCGCTGTCCCGGCCAACCCAAGCCCACGAGACCCACATTTACTTTGTCCATGCTTTAGTTTCACAAGGCCGGGAAGGACGTCAAACGGGCCAGTGCCCGGTAGGGACGAGCTCCCGCTCGTCCGCCTTTCTTTTACACAGCGCTTTTCTGGCAGCACGCGCCTCGGACGAGTAGGAGCTCGTCCCAACCGGGCTCGTTGATTTGTATGCGCCTCGGCCTTAGTTTTGTTATTCTACTAAACAAACTCGAATGACGTCTCCTATCTCGATCCAAGAGCTGAAAAAGCGGGTATTCAACGGCTCAGTCGCGGCAACGGTTTTTGGACAAGTCGAGAGCATCACCGAAAAGCAGACCCGGGATCAGAAACCGTACTTCGAGCTCGTGATACGGGACCTCGTCGGTTCGCTCACCATTCGGGTGTGGAACGACCATCCGGCTTTCGGCTTCTGTAGCGAAAATGGTGCCGGCGCCACAGTTTGTATCGAGGGCGAGTTCTGGAGCGGCAGTTCATACGGAATTGAGGTACGAAATTGGCAGATACGAAATCTCACTGCCGAAGAGAAAGCGGTCTTATTTGAAGGACCGGAGGAATTACGCCGGCGCCAGGAGCGAGATTACGCAGAGATACTCAGCGCGATCGGATCGATCGCCGACCCAAGGCTCCGCCGGTTGGGAGAGTTGTTTTTGACCGAGTTTGGAGATCGATTCCGCAGAGCAGCCGGCGCCCGAACCGTACACCACGCGCGGCGTGGCGGCTTAATCGAACATGTCGCCCAAATGTTGCGCACGGCAGACGCAATCGCTGGCACTTATCCTGCACTCAATCGCGATCTTCTTCTCGCGGGAGTCCTTTTCCACGACGCCGGCAAAATGTGGGAGAACAGCTTCCCGAAAGAAAGCCTGCAAATGCCCTACGATTTGTTCGGCGAGCTCCTTGGTCACATCAGTATCGGCGCCGAGTTCGTAAACCGGCTATGGCTAAAATTGCGCCTGGAGAAGGAGTACGAATCTTGGAAAGACCTGACTCCGGAAAGCGAACTGGTGCGGCTGCATCTGCTCCACTTGGTAATCGCGCACCATGGAGAAAAAGAGTTCGGATCACCGGTAGAACCCAAAACGCCCGAAGCTTGGGCTCTGCATCTAGTCGATAATCTGGACGCGAAACTGGAGATAATCTTCGCCGCCTACCGGACAGCCCCGCGGTTGACTCCCCAGATCCTGGACCGGGTTCGGCCGCTGCATTCTAATCCCGTAGTGCCGCTGCCGAAGTTTGATGGAACGGTGCAGAAGAGGAGCCAGGATCCAGAATCCAGGCGCTAGGAGAGAGGCGGCTTTCCTTCGTTCTCGTTCTTCGAGTGGTTGGGCACCGGCGGCGATGCGAACGGATGGGACCTATAGGACTTATGCGATTTCACCTGGCGGTTCGCTTTTCCCGAGGAGCGCAGGATGCTTCATTCGGACACCACACGAATCCTTCGAGGACGAGCACGATTACGCGAACGAAGCGTCGCCGCTCCTCCTGACTCCTGACTCCTTCAGATCGACAGCCCCGGAAACAAGAACGGCCAAACGTGTCTCCATTTGGCCGTTCGCACATTTTGCGAGCACTTGGTCAGGATGAATGGTCGTACTGGTTTCCCGGCGCTCCATGTTTGCGCCGGGTCACACAATTCCGACCTTTACGTCGCCCTTCTTGAAACGCCCACCCGTTCTCAAGAGCGTTAGCAAAACGAGTCTCTCGACTAGGACAGCAGTAAAAAGGTCTGAAGCGTTTTAAGCAAGCGCAGGTTCGAGTTTTCTTTCGGTCTCGGGCGCAACCTCACCGCGGCGTTCCCGATCCTTACTATGATTTTTAGCCAGAATCAGATAAACGGACGGTACGACGAATAAGGTGAACGTGGTTCCAATAATCATGCCGGTTACAAGGACCCAACCGATGCTGTTACGAGCGCCCGCGCCAGGTCCGGTAACCAGGATCAAGGGGAAGTGACCAGTGACGGTCGCAACGGATGTCATAAGAATCGGCCGTAGCCGTGTCCCGGCCGCATCAAGAATCGCATTGAACTTATCTTTGCCTTCTTCCTGAAGCCGGTTGGCCCATTCTACAATTAGAATTCCGTTCTTAGCCACCAATCCAACCAGGGTGATAAGGCCGACCTGACTGTAGATGTTGATACTCGTGTAACCAAGAAAACAGAAAGTTAACGCCCCGGCCAGACCCAAGGGCACAGAACCGAGCAGGATGATGAGCGGATCGCGGAAGCTCTCAAACTGCGCGGCCAACACCAGATAAATCACAACCAGCGCCAGGAACATCGAATAAACGAGCACGTTACCCTCTCTGCGAAATTGGCGAGATTCACCCGTGTAGTCGATGGAGTAATCGCGCGGCAGAATTTCTTTTGCCTTTTGTTCTAACACCTTGAGAGCGTCATCGATGGTGCCCCCGAAGGTCGGCGCACCCTGGATCTTCACGGAGTTCAATTGTTGAAAATGATTCAGTGTCTCCGGCACGACTTCCCGTTTTAGCGTTGCGAATGTAGAAAGCTGAATTGGCGTACCGTTCGGGCCGGTTACATAGAGCTTGGTTAGATCTTCCGGGGTTAAACGCTGGGTACGTTTAACCTCAGGGATAACCTGGTAACTACGTCCCTGGATACTGAAATAGTTAACCCAGCCTGAACTCAACAGTGTCGAGAGGTCTCCACCTACCTGTTGTAAATTGAGACCCAGCGCCGCCACTTTGTCTTTATCAAAGACGATACGCGTCTGCGGCTGGTCATACTTCATGTCGGAATCGGCAAATAAGAACTTTCCGCTTTTGTTAGCCGCATCCAGAAGTTGTTCGGAAAACTCCAGCATCTCACGTGGTTCGGCGACGGAGGTGATCACAAATTCCACCGGGAAATTTGTGCCGCCGGGTAAAGCTGACGGTGTTGTGGTTAAAACATTGACCCCAGGGACACTTGCCATCTGCTTACGGACCAACGGCAAAACCTGGGCCATTGTTCGTTTACGTTGGCTCCACGGCTTGGCCACCAAACCCGAGAAACCGGGGCCGGGGATTGGAGTAACCTGAAAGGTCTGCGCTGTCTCCGGAAAGCTCTTAAAGATATCGTTGACCTGTCTTGCAAACAACATGGTCTGATCGAGCGTCGCTTCTGGCGCGGAGAAAACGATCCCGAAGATAACTCCCTGGTCTTCTGAAGGAGCTTCTTCTTGTTTCGACATGTTCCAGAAAGGGAAGATCAAAAGCGAAACCACGAAACCGAAGATGAGTACGACTGGTGACACCTTCAGAGTCACCGTAAGGATCCGCGTATAACCGCGCCTCAGAGCGTCGAACCGGCGCGTAATCCACCCGGCGAGACCGCGATCGCCAATTCCTTTCTTCAACACTTTCGAAGAAAGCATCGGCGACAAAGTTAACGCGACCACGCCTGAGATCGCCACCGCGCCGGCTAGCGTGAAAGCGAACTCGCGAAACAATGCACCAGACAATCCGCCCTGGATACCGAAAGGCGTGTACACCGCCGCCAGGGTAATGGTCATTGCGATAATCGGGCCGAACAATTCGCGGGCGCCTTTGATGGCAGCATCGACAGGACTTAGCCCTTCCTCGATGTGGCGTTCGACGTTTTCAACTACCACAATGGCGTCGTCGACAACTAACCCGACCGCGAGCACGATCGCTAACAGCGTCAAAAGGTTTAGCGTGAACCCGAAGATCAGCATCAGGAAAAGCGCGCCTACCAGTGAGATTGGGATCGCTGCAATCGGAATAAAGACCGCCCGAAATGATCCCATGAACAGAAAGATGACGATCATCACGATGCAGAGCGTTTCCATCAATGTCTCGGTCACATCGTGGATCGCGCTATTGATGTACTCAGTGGCATCGTAAGGCACACCCAGGTTCATCCCGACTGGAAGCTGTTTCTCTATCGCGGGCAACGCGGCTCGTACGGACTTGATCACGTCGATCGCGTTCGCGTTCGGGAGCACGTAGATGCCCATGAACGTTGCGGTATTACCGGAGAAACGGACATCCGTATCATAGTTGGCCGCGCCAAGTTCTACCTGGCCGACATCTTTAAGGCGGACGATGGCCCCGTTTGATTGCTTCACCGCCAGTTCCTGGAAGTCGGCGACGCTTTGCAGGTCCGTGTTCGCGACGAGATTGATCGAAGTCATCGCGCCTTTGGTTTGTCCAACTGCCGCCAGATAGTTATTCGCCTGCAAAATATTTTGCACTTGCGTAGGCGTCACGTTTAGGGCGGCCATCTTGTTTGTATCCAGCCAGATCCTCATGGCGAAGACGCGCGCCCCGAGAATTTCAGCCTGTTGTACCCCCTGGATAGCCGAGAGCTTTGGTTGGACAACCCGCGTGAGGTAGTCCGTGATCTGGTTTCGATCCAAGTCTTTTGAATAGAAACTGAGGTACATCGACGCGAACTGGTTATCGGTCGATGTGATGGCGATCACCGGGAGCTGCGAAGCTGGAGGCAGCTGATTCCGCACTTGGTTGACCTTCGTCTGGACTTGGGTCATCGCCGCATTGGGATCGTAGTTCAGCTTGAGGTGCACGCTGATGGTGCTGGTGCCCTGCAAGCTCTGCGATTCCATGTAGTCAATCCCGTCCGCACTTGCGATCGATTGCTCGAGTGGTGTGGTGATGAAGCCTCTTACCAGCTCGGCATCCGCTCCGTAGTAGGCGGTCGAAACCGTTATGACAGAGATATCCGTCTTCGGATATTGACGAACGTTAAGACTCCGCCAGGCCTGATAACCCGCTAATAGAATCAGCAGGTTTACGACCGTGGCTACTACCGGCCGCCGGATAAATAAGTCCGTGAATTTCATCCGCTATAACTCCGTTATTAGCTATTTGGCGGGGTGGGTGAGGACTCACTATTAGGCTGAATCGCGTTATTAATAATAACGGCCGAGCCGCTCTTAAGCCGGAACACCCCGGAAGTTACGACTTCATCACCAGGCTTAACACCTGAGATAACAGAGACTAAGTCGCCGCGAGCGGCGCCCAGTTTAACAAACTGCTCCTTTACGCTTTTGTTCGGTTTCCCGGTGGCTTCGTCTTTCCCATCAGAAACAATGAAAACCGAGTCTCCATAGGGCGCATAGTGAACCGACGATGCCGGTAGGGCGATCACTGTTTGGCGTTCAGGCAAGATTACACTGACTTTTGCGAACATCCCTGGCCGCAACTTTAGGTCGCTGTTTTGTAATGTGGCCTGGACCTGGATGTTTCTCGTCGCCTGATCAACCATCGAGTTGATCGCATTGATCTTGCCGGGAAAGACGGTGTCTCCATACGCGTCGAGTCGCACGTCGACCTGCTGGCCAACGCCTAACTTACTGAGATCTTGCTGGGGCAAGGTGAAGTTTACGTAGATCGGGTCAAACGATTGTATAGTTACAACCGCATCCCCAGTGTTCAGGTATTGGCCAAGGTTAGCTTGGCGGATGCCGACTACCCCTTCGAAAGGTGCACGCAAAGTCTTTCGAGCAATCAGCGCTTTAAATTGATCGACCGTGGCCTGGTTTTGACGGTAGGTCGCTTCCGCGGTGTCGTAATCTTGTTGGGAGATGGTCCGCTTCGCGAGCAGGTCGCGGTCACGATTTAAGGTTAATCGCGCAAGCTCAAGTTGGGCCTGAGCCTGCTCCAGCTGAGCTTGTTCTTGGTCGGTATTCAGATGGACTAACAAATCACCGGCTTTTACACACGCACCCGAGGTAAATGCGATCTTGTCAACGATGCCGGCCAGGTCAGTGCTGACCGTAACCCCGTTGATAGCGGTCACAGTGCCGATCGTGTCCAGCGTAGGTTGCCATTCTGACTGTGAGGCAACTGTCGTGGTCACAGCCGTCGGCGGCGGCGTGAAAGCTCCAGATTTGGCCAAGGCCATGAAGCCCATGATCTGGGTGACCTTGAAGTAACCGAGCGTTCCGATGATTGCGACCAGAAGCACAATCGCGATCAGGATTGCTCGAATATACGGGGGTCGCCGCTTTTTGGGCGCCGCGGTGGGCTTTGACATGGCACTCTTCGTGGAAGGCGCGGACGAAGTCGTGGGGGTCATTACAATTTCCTTGTGTTGGTTAGGCCGCCGTATTTGCGGCCGCGGGTAAGCGCGCCGACAACTCGGCTAAACGTAGTTGGATTTTTTGTAGGATATGGACGAGCTGCAACCGTTCATCCTGGCTTAAGGGAGCAATGATGCTGGTGAACCACTCGCAATAAGGAGATCGAACGCGATCAAGAAGCTCTTCGCCACCTTTCGTGAGATACAGGCGAGTCAGGCGTCTATCTTGCGGGTCGGGTCTGCGCTCGACTAGCCCGTCCTTCTCTAGACCATCCAACAGACCTGAGATGGTGGCCCGGGTTACCCCGGTCTTTTGCGCAAGATCGGCCGGCGTAATCTCACCGGGCGCATGTTTATCTAGCAGCATCAACAAGACGAACCGGCCGTGCCGTGTACCCAGCGCCGCTAAGATGGCTTCATCAAGGGCAAGCAATTCGTCCCCGGTCCGCAAAAGCTGCAGAAAGACATAACAAGCGGACGCGTCGAGTCCCGGGAACCGTTTGCTATCTTCCAGGAAAACCTCGTATTTCGGTAATGACTTCAACAGGGTAACAGATTCCCGCATAAAGTTAGGCTACCTAATTATTAGGTTCCTAACTATTGTCAAGGGGGCGCTTTTTGCAAGTACTTGCTTTCAAATTACACGGTGGAAGGTAGGGCGAGAATCTCGGCGCGCCCAAGACTCTGGTTTTGCACAAGCTGAATACGCGCCGGATTTGAGCTGTGCGTGTGGTCCGGCATGTACCAAAATTCATTGCAGCCTGACGCTTTAATTTAAGCGCACACCAGCGGCGAAGCTGTCCCCATGGGCGGCTCAAACCCGGCGCGACCTACCACAAAGACGTCGCCACACTGTTGGTGCGCCGAGGTTTTCGCCCTACCGACCTGCCTGCTGCCTCAACTGGCATTTGACGGCGATGACGCTCTGTTCATGCGTCCCTAGCGCACATTCTCCGGCCGATTGAGGCCGGCCTGTTTTTCCAAGAAGATCGTGACCAGAGCAATATCGGCGGGCGTAATCCCGCTAATTCGTCCCGCCTGACCCAAGGTTGCAGGTCGGATCTTCAACAGTTTTTGGCGCGCCTCGGCTCTGAGGCCAGCGATCTGACCATAGTCCAACCCGGGCGGGAGAAATCGCGACTCGGCACGATGAGCTTTTGCGATCGCGCCTTCTTGCCTTCGAATGTAGCCCTCATATTTGGCATCGGTTTCAACCTGCTCCCAAATCTGGCGGCTGTACTTGGGTATTAAATCGGCGGGGATATCGTCACAACTAAACTCGGGCCGTCTGAGCAGCTGATCGAGACGTTGTCCATCCAAACGGATCGAGGCAGCCTCCCGCTTAGCGTCTTCGATCTGCTGCTGCTTGGCTTCGACTTGATTCCAGCGTTCGCCGGAGATCAGGCCCGCATCGTGACCTTTTCGCGCCAGTCTGAGATCGGCGTTATCCTGGCGAAGCAACAAACGGTATTCGGCCCGGCTGGTGAACATCCGATACGGTTCTTGAGTTCCTTTGGTGACCAGATCATCGATTAAAACACCGATGTACGCCTCTTCCCGGCCAAGGATAAATTCCTTCTTGCCTTGCAGACGTAAGGCCGCATTCGTGCCAGCAATCAGCCCTTGGGCTGCGGCTTCCTCATATCCCGAGGTTCCATTAATCTGCCCGGCAAAATAGAGACCGGGAATCAGCTTCGTTTCCAAAGTGACCCTGAGCTGCGTTGGGGGACAAAAATCATATTCAACCGCATAACCGGGCCGGACAATCTCGGCGTTCTCCAATCCGGGAATGGTCCGGATGAACGCATACTGCACCTCAAACGGGAGACTGGTGGAAACTCCGTTCACATAATACTCATGAGTCTGCCGGCCTTCGGGTTCGAGAAACAGCTGATGGTGTTCCTTTTCGGCGAACCGAACTACCTTGTCTTCAATGGAGGGGCAGTACCGGGGACCGACGCCTTCGATTTTCCCGGAATACATCGGCGACTTATCGAGATTCCCGCGAATGATCTCATGCGTCTTGTTGGTCGTGGCGGTAATCCAGCAAGGAATTTGTTCCACATGGAACATTCCGTCTGCGCCGCGATTCAAGGTAAACGGGAGGCCGCCTCTGATCTCGCTCTCTATGTAAGAGAATCGAGGCGGCGGTTCATCGCCGTCCTGGCGCTCACATTTGCTGAAGTCGACCGATCGCCCATTCAGCCGGCACGGGGTACCGGTCTTGAACCGGCCCACTTCAAACCCGAGTGCCCGCAGGTCGTCACTGAGAGTTGAGGGTGCGTCACCCATGCGCCCGCCCGCTACATTTTGCAGGCCGACGTGTAACAACCCCCGCATGAATGTCCCGGTTGTGATGACCACGCTCTTTCCGTTTAAACGGAGGCCAAGATTCGTCTCCACACCGCAAGCTCCGTCTTCATTGACCAGAATCTTGGCGACATTGCCCTGTAGCAGCGCCAGACCCGGCGTCGCTTCCAGGACCCCTTTCATCCGAAATTGATATGCTTTCTTGTCGGATTGAGCTCGCGGCGCCCGTACACTCGGGCCTTTGTTCGCGTTCAGCATTCGGAATTGGATCCCGGTCGCGTCGGTGTTTTCGCCCATCAATCCGCCTAACGCATCGATTTCTCGAACCATATGACCTTTGGCCAGTCCACCGACCGCCGGGTTACAAGACATCTGCCCGATCGTATCCAGGTTCTGCGTCAGCAGAAGCGTGTTGCATCCCAAGCGCGCCGCGGCCCCCGCGGCTTCGATACCTGCGTGCCCGCCGCCAATTACGACGACATCAAATTCCTGAGGATACAACCACATGAGGCCGGTATTTTGCGCCTGTTTTCATGGGGGCGCAAATGGAGTAGGAGACACGAGCTAGAAGCTAGGAGCTAGCAAGGCGTGGCGGTACTGCCGAGCGAGGGCTCGTGCTCCTGCTCGTCCCCGTGCTCGATAACTCAGGGGTGGACAGCACGGATGGGATCCGCCTTCTCCGGCGGCCGCGGCGACTACGGTGCGACAGGCTTTATGGGACTCATAAGATCTATGCGACTGGGTAGTAGCGTCAGTCGACGCATGTACCCTGCGGAGGGCCCACGCTTTAGACCGCCAAACACTGTATGCGTTGCCGCTATTCACAAGCATCTCCGGGACTCCTCAAGAGGAACTCGTTCCACTCTGGTCATTCGGCGTCCTCGTTACCAACAGTGAGTCAGCACAAAACGTCACCTCCAACAGTCCGGGCAGCGGGTTTGTTCGGTAGCTGCAACTGACCCCTCGATTCGAACTAGCGGAACAGCATTCCTTATCCGCAGGCGCTGGCCTTTTCCCCACGGCTACGCCGCTACACATTCGAGAACACGTTTCCGGCCGCGCAGCAGCTCATTCTTACCGTCCTTCCGCGTCTCGCCCCGTAACTCAAACCGTGAATCTCCGAAGAGCCGTCCTGAATAGGACCGCGAATCTGGCTACGGTAGTAGACGCGACATCCCCGCCGCCCGTCTGGTACCGTCGCGCCATTCTCATGCCTGCCTTTTTAGATGAACCGTCGGATCTGTCCGAACTTCACCCGGTTAGCCGTATCTCCGAAGCGGGTCGCCGCCTTGAAGTGCCAGGGGCGACCCGCTACCGCCCGAACGGCAACAGGGTATCGTTACTCCCAAAAGCAAAGAAGTGAACCCCCGGCGAGCGTCAACGACAAGCGGGAATAACCATCGTCTCCGCGGCACGTGCGATGCCGGTTCCACCCCGCCGGACCTCGCATAAAAAGTCCGGCGACGAACACGCGATTATGCCCAACGGCTGGTCCCGAATCAGGTATGACTCTGATAGGGCCTCGCACGCCCTAAGGACTATCGCGCAGCAGTGTCTACCAGTTTCTTCGACGCTGACCCATCTCCTAGCTCCTAGATTCTAGCTCCTAACTCCTAAACCCATGTTCCACGTGGAACATTCCTCCATTCATCCAACCACTAAAGGTCCAATTCCAGCCCTGAACCGCCTCACAACACCATTTTTCGGGCCACTTCTGTCCTTCTTCCTCACCTTTCACGTGACAAGCGCCCGACTTTCCGTCAAAGTCTCCTCACGTGCTCGCCCACCATGGCTAAGTCCCTCGATGTCTCCCCTGCTAAGTCGTTCGCCGAAGAAGTCGAGATTCTCCGGAAGTCGTTCCGTGCTTGCCTCGATGTGTACGCAAGTCGAGTGGAAGCTGAGCTCGGCCATATTAAAGAGCAAACGCTCGCTAAAACCCAGTCCGCGCACCTTTCACAAAACACCATCCGTGACCTGCGCGACATGATC